>Ga0208872_1000613_pt1 | contig 24926 bp, 23 predicted proteins | sample CryBogCBH12Aug08_FD_185508 | JGI IMG/M metagenome (GOLD analysis project Ga0208872, IMG submission 185508) | Freshwater microbial communities from Crystal Bog, Wisconsin, USA - CBH12Aug08 (SPAdes) | ecosystem: Environmental > Aquatic > Freshwater > Lake | place: Crystal Bog, Wisconsin, USA...
TCCTGAATAACAGTTTCCGTACCATGCTGAATTTCCAGTAACTGGTTCAGGCGGCTGTTTAAGAAATGAATCTGAAGGTTAAAACTCCATCTGGGCATATCATCATAAAAATCCATCAGGTAGGGATTATGGTCCACATCTTCAAATTGAGGGATCCACCGGTAATGTTTGCTCAGCATTTCTGTTAAAGTAGTTTTTCCGGCACCGATATTCCCGGCAACTGCAATGTGTTTTGGTTTCTTTGGCTTTGCCATTTTTTATAAACGATTTTCTTAGTACAGGGCACTCATCCTTAATATTGTGAATGTAATATTTATATGTCAACAAATCAAAAGTTCATGAAATACAAATTTTATAAGTTTAATAATTCATCCCAATTGCATTTCTCACTTCTGTTAATGTGGCAGCAGCACTGGCCCTGGCTTTTTCTTTACCCTGATGCATTATTTTAGTCAGTAAAGCTTTATCGTTTTGAATATCAGCTGCCCTTTCGCGTATAGGTTTAACAAACTGCACCATGTCTTCGGCCAGTTGTTTTTTCAGATCGCCATAACGCACACTGCATTTATTAAAGTCATCATTAAATTTCTGGTGCACATCTTCCGCACTTACCAGTTTCAGTAAAGTAAACAGGTTCTCTATATAATCCGGTTTAACGGAATCGGGTGCAGCAGGTCCACTATCTGTTTTAGCTTTCATAATCTTTTTACGGATACTGTCATCATCATCCGCCAGAAAAATGGTAGCCATCTGGTTTTCGCTCTTGCTCATTTTACCATTCCCGTCCAGGCTCATAATACGCACCAGGTCGTCCCCAAAATTAAATGCCTGTGGTGCGGGAAATACATTGCCATAGCGGAAATTGAATCTTTCTGCAAAATTCCTGGCCATTTCCAGGTGCTGTTCCTGGTCCTTCCCCACAGGTACCTTCACTGCCCGGTGCACCAGAATGTCAGAAGCCATTAAAACAGGATAGGTTAATAAACCTGCATTAATATTATCCGGTTGTAAACGGGCTTTATCTTTAAATGTGGTGGTTTTTTCCAGTTCCCCTTTATAGGCCAGCATATTTAAATAGAGGTATAATTCTGCTATTTCCGGTACATCACTCTGTACATATAAAGCCACTTTTTCGGGGTCTAAGCCGCAGGCCACATTCTCTGCAATTACCCTGTGAACACTGTTTTGTAATTCTTTCGTATCCGGGTGTGTGGTTAAAGCATGCCAGTTAGCCACAAAAAAGTAACAGTTATAGGCATCCTGCATACGCACATAATTACGCATGGCACCAAAATAATTCCCCAGGTGTAAAAAACCGGTAGGGCGAATTCCGCTTAAAACAACTTCTTTGCTCATGGCGGCGAAGATAAATAAGAGCGGGGAATGTAAAGTGGGAATATCATTTTTTTGTTCGCCGGTTTTAAAGTAAAGTTTGGATGAGTAGATTGGTTTTGATGGGGGATTACTACCGGACTGGTTATAACCAGCTTTTGATTTAAAACACATTTAAAGCGCAGATAACCCGCAGTTATTCCACATAAAATGCGGGAAATATGTGGGATAACTGTGGGATAACTGTGCGATAACTCAGAATAAGGGGAGAATCAGTTCAGGTTCTGACAGGCAGGATAACAGAAACATCATTACATAAAACCATTTCTAAACCTTACTTTTGCAGCTTTTAAAGAAAAGAGTCAATCAGTTCAAATCAAAAATCAGTAAATCGTATAAAGAATGATCAGTGCTAAGAATATAACGCTTTCTTATGGTAAAAGGGTGTTGTTTGATGAAGTGAATATCAATTTCATTAAAGGGAATTGCTATGGCGTTATTGGTGCCAATGGGGCGGGTAAATCAACTTTCTTAAAAATATTGAGTGGTGAAATTGAACCCAATAAGGGTAATGTGGAGATCACACCCGGCGAGCGGATGGCGGTGCTGAAGCAAAACCATTTTGAATTTGACGAATGTACCGTATTGAATACTGTGTTAATGGGGCATCAGAAAATGTGGGAAATTATGCATGAACGGGAAAAACTCTATTCCAAAGAGGATTTTACAGAAGAAGATGGCATGAAAGCTGCGCACCTGGAAGCGGATTTTGGAGAAATGGGGGGCTATGAAGCCGAAAGCAATGCCGGTAGTTTGCTGGGTAGCCTGGGGGTTACGGAACAGTACCACCAAAGCTTACTGCAGGATTTACCAGGTACCATGAAAGTGCGTGTATTACTGGCACAGGCTTTATTTGGTAACCCTGATGTTTTGTTATTGGATGAACCTACCAACGGACTGGATATTGAAACCATTGGCTGGCTGGAAAATTTTCTGGCAGATTACCAGAATATTGTACTGGTGGTAAGTCATGACCGTCACTTTTTAGATGCAGTGTGTACCCATGTGGCAGATGTGGACCGTTCTAAAATAAAAGTATTTACCGGTAACTATACATTCTGGTATGAATCTTCTCAGTTAATGAGCCGCCAGATTACGGATAAAAACAAAAAGACTGAAGAAAAACGACAGGCATTGCTGGATTTCATTGCCCGTTTCTCAGCCAATGCTTCTAAATCCAAGCAGGCTACTTCCCGTAAAAAAGCGTTGGAAAAACTAACGATTGAAGATATTGCCCCCTCTAACCGAAAATATCCGGGTATCATATTCCAGCCATTAAGGGATGTGGGTAACCAGATATTGAATGTAGAAAATTTAAGCAGTTCAGTAGATGGCCGTTTATTATTTGATAAAGCTACTTTCAGTGTAAATAAAGGCGATAAAATTGCATTTTTTAGCAGGGATCCATTAGCAGTTACCAATTTCTTTGAGATGATTAATGGTAATATACCCACTGAAAAAGGAAAGTTTGAATGGGGTACCACCATTACCAAAGCCTATCTGCCATTGGAGAACAATGAATTTTTTACTGAAGGGTTAAGCCTGATGGATTGGTTAAGGCAGTTTGTACCTGCCCATGTAACCGATGCCGATGAGCCCTTTATCCGTGGGTTTTTAGGTAAAATGTTATTCAGCGGGGATGATATCATGAAGAAGACCAATGTTTTGAGCGGGGGAGAGAAAGTACGTTGTATGATCAGCCGGATGATGTTGCAGAACCCCAACCTGGTAGTATTAGATCAGCCTACCAACCACCTGGACCTGGAAAGCATCCAATCCTTCAATGAAGGCTGCCAGACATTCCCCGGTGTGGTATTGTTAACCTCGCATGACCATACCTTTATGCAAACCGTATCCAACCGTGTGATAGAGTTAACCCCTAAGGGCATTATTGACCGTTTGGTGAGCTTTGATGAGTATATGGAAGATGAACGCATCCACCAGTTAAGAGAAGAAATGTATAAATAAACCGCTTATTACTATATTTAATTATTACGTGGTGTAGTGTAACAACTACACCATTTTTATAAAATCTGCTATTTTAATTTTCTGTACTTTTCTAAAGCTTTACAGTATTAAAAATTCCCCGGACGTTTAAACTGTACTGTTATGAAAAATGCAATCCTCTGTTTAAAACTCATCCTGCAAGCCATTCTGTATCAGTTTCTGCATTTATTTAAAGGCAAAGCTTTTAAATAAGTTCCTTTTTGTTTTTCCATATTTGGGATATATTTTCTATAATTGGGCATGAATTCAAAATTCAGTACAAATGATTTGATTGATAATCAATGTATTGCCCATCTTCTTTATTATGGCATTATTCTGGGATTATTTAATGTATCGCCATTGATACTAATCCTAAAAAATAGAAAATGAAAAACATTACACTTACAGCAAATATAAAATGGACCAGCACCAGGTCTTTTACTGTAAAGAATTCATTTACACCAAAAAACCTGAATACCACTAACTATAGCAGGACAGGCAAAGGATTTCTTGTACGGCTTCAACCTAATTCGTAATTAAATAATTTAGTATAGGGTTTGGTTTTTACCCGGCTGCATCTGCCCCCTGATGCAGCTTTTTTATGGATTGATAGTACCTTTTAAAAGATGGTTGGACTGCAGCCAGTTGATGGCACGTTCCATCCAAAGGTCTTTACTGGTGGGGTTATGCATACCAAATCCATGGCCACCTGCCTGGTAAATATGTACTTCTGCTGGAATATTAAATTGTTTCAATGCCCGGAAAAATACAAGGCTGTTCTCTACATTCACCGCCTTATCATCGGCAGCATGTACTAAAAAAGATGGGGGTGTTTGGGCTGTTACCTGCAATTCATTGGAAAATTTAATAACCTGTGCTGCTGCAGCAGGTTTGCCAATCAGGTTATCCCTGCTACCCTGGTGGGTAAGGTTGTCTGTAAAACTGATAACCGGATAAATTAATAACATAAAATCGGGCCGGAGGGAAGTGTGTTGGTTGTTTTCAATTTCCGGATGGGTAAAATGCGTACCCAGGGAAGCAGCTAAATGCCCCCCCGCAGAAAAACCTATTACCCCTATTTTAGAGGTATCGATATCCCATTCCCCTGCTTTTTCCCTCACCAGCTGTAAAGCCCGTTGAGCATCCTGTAGGGGAGCAATGGATTTGTCTTCCATACAGGCAGCATCCGGTAACCTGTATTTCAGCAGAAAAGCCGTAATGCCATACTGGTTTAAGGTTGTAGCAATATCCCGGCCTTCATGTCCCATAGCCAGTGCACCATATCCGCCACCCGGGCAAATGATTACAGCCGTTTTAAAAGCATCTTTTTTTTCAGGAAGGTAGACAGTAAGGGTAGGGGTAGTTACGTCCAGTACAATGCCTCTGGCTTCCTCTTTTTCCTTTTTAGTGCAAGGTTTACTGTTAGGTATTGTATTACTGTAAAGAGGCAATACAGTTTGTGCTTTACTCATTGCAAAGAATAACATAAAGGTTGTAAATAGAATAATTTTCATAATAGTGCTATCTGAAGTTTAAATTAAAGTAAATAATCACTTAATATTAAAACTTATGATGGTTATTTAAATAGCTGGCTTATTTTCGCAGCCAAATATAATAAGTATTGCAACCATTAGTAGCGATCGTCATTCTTAATTTTAACGGAAGAAATTATTTAGAGCGTTTTCTTCCTTCTGTACTGGCTTCTACTTATGCCCATAAAAAGGTGATAGTAGCAGATAATGCATCTACGGACGATTCCATCCATTTTATTAAAGAGCATTTTCCTTCTGTGGAAATTTTACTGAATACACAGAATGATGGTTTTGCAGGAGGATACAATTGGGCACTAAAGCATGTGGAGGCAGATTATTATGTATTGCTGAATTCTGATGTGGAAGTAACCCCCAACTGGATTGAACCCATTATTGATTTAATGGAATCTGATGCTGCTATTGCAGCCTGCCAGCCAAAGCTATTGTCTTATCATCAGCCACAGTATTTTGAATATGCAGGAGCCTGCGGGGGATGGATAGATGCTTTAGGGTATCCTTTCTCCAGGGGAAGGATCTTTGATGTACTGGAGAAAGATGAACATCAGTATGATGATATACAGCAGATATTCTGGGCTACGGGGGCTGCTATGTTTATCAGGAGTGAAGTATTTCATGCCATGCATGGTTTTGATGACAGTTTCTTTGCCCATATGGAGGAGATAGACCTTTGCTGGCGTATTCAGCTGGCAGGTTATAAGATATATGTACAACCCAAAAGCCAGGTATACCATGTAGGTGCAGGCACTTTACCCAGGGGCGGGCGGAAGGTATTTCTGAACTTCAGGAATAATCTGATGATGCTATCCAGAAATTTACCCTTTTCAGAAAAGTGGTGGAAACTACCGTTCCGGTATATATTAGACGGCATATCTGCCTGGAAAGGGTTATTAAATGGAGATGTGGCATTTTTTAAAGCCATAGTGAAAGCACATATAGCAGTAATTACCTGGTGGTTAAAAGGCGAAAAGCAATATTCAGCAAACCGCAAACCTATTAAAAAGCTGGATGGAGTTTATAGCGGAACAATTGTCTGGCAACATTTTATTAAGGGTAAAAGATATTTTAAAGAAATAATTAAAAAATAAGCATCCATAATTTCCTTCACTCCCTTATTTTTGCAACCAACATTTAACATCTATGTCACATCAAGAAGAAAAAGAGCAAAGCAAAGACTTTACCAAAAATTGGGTAGGTTCTTCCAGGTTTGTATTTTATTTATCTGTGTTTGCGCTGGTTGCATTTATTTTTGGCGGTTGTTATAAATTGTATGAAAAACGTTACAAAGGCAAGCCAGACGTGGAAATACAGAGCAGTACCAAGTACACTCCGGAGTATAAATAAAAATATTTAATAAAAAATTTTGTGAAGAACTTTATAGTCCTAAATTTGCACTCCCAAAACGATTAAAAGTTCTTACAAAAAAAGCGGAAGTAGCTCATTTGGTAGAGCACGACCTTGCCAAGGTCGGGGTGGCCGGTTCGAGCCCGGTCTTCCGCTCTTAGGAATCTTCCATCTTCTGGATGGAATTTTTTTTGGATGCCCTGGTGGTGGAATTGGTAGACACGCAGGACTTAAAATCCTGTGACCCGCAACGGTCGTAACGGTTCAAGTCCGTTCCGGGGCACGTTTTGAAGCCGCTCTTTTTGAGCGGCTTTTTTATTGGTTATATTTAACTGCAAAGTAATTAGTTAAAAAGGATGATCCGTTTTCTTCTGCCTGAAGGTATTTGAGATTTTCTGCTACGGTTGCCTAAAATATCGGACAATTGCGTTTCAGACATATTCATTTGTTCTAACCTGAATTTTACGGCTTCTAAAGGATTGGGTTTTGGTACAGGAAAATGTTTTAGTTTGGAAGCTAAGAAAATATAAGAAATCAGTGGAACGAAATTTAGAAAATTGCAAATGCTGCTAATAAGTTTAGAAAGATTGGTACTGACCATGGCAATGTCGATATATATAAAAATGGTAGAGGGCAGGTTAAATTTATTTCTCATCCTTCAGCATTAGGTAATAAAGAATATGTTTCTAGTATTATCTTTAATATCGTTATTAGTAAATCATTATTAAAAAATGGAGTTGGGTTTATAAATGCCGCTAGAAGTGGGCGAGTTTTTTGGGCAGGAGGAGAAGAGGCTATGGATTTAGCTACAGATTATGCAATTTCTGAAGGGCAAACTATATTGGGAATGACAAGAGCTGGTCAAAATTTACAAAACCTTATTACAACCCGAAATATTCCTTGGAGCGAAGCAAGACCAATGTGGGCTAGATTGTCATCAGTGTATGCAAAGGGGGCAAATGGTTCGATTGATTTTTTAGCACTGAATATTCTGGAAGTATATGAATGGATTATGAAAAGCCAATTGTATTAGCTGGAGGTGTAGAAATTATTTATCACTAAAATTAGTATTATGAAGGAAATTGAATTAGATGATACTTTTTTTTATTTGACAAATGAATCTGGAAATGTTAGGGTGAAATCAAATGCGGAGAATATAGTTCTCATTAATCAACAAGTAGAGAATATTTCTCAATTAATTGTTCACAATTTCGAAATTGTGAGAGACCATTATAAATCAAAAATTAAAGATGCAAAAGAAAAATTTGATTTGACTGATATTTGTCATATAAGTATTAAGATTGTGTTATATTATATATTTATATATAATTCTTGGAGAAATATATATAAGAAACAACGCAATAAGGATTTGAAGTTTCAATGTGATGATTTAAAAAATGCATCTACAAGTGATATAATTATTAAATATTATAAAAATAAATATCCAGACATTTGGGAAAATAAATGTTGTATATTATTAGATATGAATATTGAAGAGTTAAAAGAATATTTTGAGAGTAGGAGATATTTTTACAATAAATAACTTTAGAGAATCTTTTAAAAGGCAAAATAATGGTCAAGGATGGACAATGCTACAATTAAATAGTAGAGGCAATCCAAGTTTTAAAAATTTAGATTATGAAAAATTTGATTCTGCGGAAGAATGGAATAAAATTAGAAAATTTGCAATGGAGACATTAACATTGATTGGAGAACCTTTAGAAAAACCTGATATTAAATACATTTAAGTGATAGAATAGAGAATCCGGAGTTTCAAAAGAGTCTTTTATGTTTTAAAAAAAAATACATGCTATGATGAGCAATGCTTTTTATAGTCAATGAATTCCGGAAATTATTGGTTCACCTAACCGGAATTTTCACTTTTTTCAATGGATTATTTTAATGATGTCGGAGTGTTTCATAGAACGATAGAAGGTAGCAGTGGATGGGCTGAACGAGGTAATCTGCTTTTGAAGACCGAAAAGGGTGTTATGAAATAAGGAAATCAGCAGAATATTCATATGTTTAATCCCTGGATTCAAAGTTTTAAAATAATTCCATGATGTTTAATTTTTATAATTTTTATAAAGGATTATTAAAAAGAACCGATTACTTTAATAATTATTGGGAGCAATTTCCTGAAGGTTGTTTACTGAGATTCAAAAAAGAAACACTATCGCTTCTAAAAGAGAATATTAAAAATCAGGATGAGAAGGGGTTGTCATGCACTCTTGCAATCATTTGTAAAGATGGTGCAGATAAAGATTACACAGATATTCTTTTGTCGCTTTTAGACGAAAATTGGCATTTTTGTGAAGAGGATATAGTTGAAATTCTAGAATATATAAAAGATCCAAAAAGTATTCATAAACTTTATGAATTAGCTATTAATGTACCTGATTATGATGATATGAGGTCATTGGCAAAAAAATGTATGTGGGCACTGAGTGCGATTAATACTACTGATTCGAAAATGAAGTTAATATTATTGCAAAAATCAGATGATCCAATTATAAGTGAGAATGCTAGTTTTCAGCTTGAACAAACTAAACAAAAATGATATTCAATGCAATATTATCAGGCAAAGGGTAAGGTTTTTCTTTCGGTAATAAGTCTCTTGCCTGATTTATTTTATTGTCAATAATTAATTGATGAATAAATTTAGAATATTCAGAAATATCATCAATGTAAACAATCCAGTCAGACATGTATTTTTCAATTGCTATGCCTGAAAGGCCTATTTGAATTGAGCGATAAGGTAAAGGGTGTAATAAAAGATTCCTTTCTGGATCCCATTATATGCGCACTACTCAATTGTAAATTTATGTAATAATTAATTTATCTGAGGGTATAATTGTTTTTTGGGGTCAGTTGGTTTTGTAATTAGTACTACTTATTTTATTTTAGATGCAGCCACCGATGGATTTAGAAGTAATGATAAAATATGGAATATAAAACAATAAATTATGAAAATATTACAATACCTATATTATAGGTTTTTTCAATTAATGGTTAGTGTTGGGAATGGCGATGTTGCAGAATATGCTTCAGTTTTATTATTGGGGCTTTTGTTTTTATTAAACTTTTCTTCAGTCATTTGCTTACTTTATGCTTTTTTTGGAATAAAGTTTGATCAAATTCATTTAAGCAATGTAGCTACTTTGATTATATTATTTTCTATATGTTTAATTCTTTATTTTTTATTGGTTAATCATGGTAAGTCTAGTTCTATTATTAATCAATTTGAAGGTGAAGATGAAATTGAAAAAAAGAAAGGAATAATAATAATAGTAAGTTATATTATTTTATCATTATCCTTATTCGTTCTTTCTTTAATTCTTATGGGAAAAAGAAATAATGTGGTTCTTTAAATTATTTTTTATATTGTATAATTCGCACTAAAATAATTACCTTATAGTAAATTGGTTTTAAAAATATAAAACTTATTATTTAATGACAATTAATTGTTTTTTTGAACTACAGCTTTAATATCCATAACCAGATTACGGGGATCAATAAGGATTATGCGTTAAAAAATCCAGCCAACTATAATAAATGGAACCATTTCTTTGGGTTGTACCTGGGCTTTGATAATAAGGACAACACTTTTAATGCCGCAAGATTAAACGGGCAGGTAACCGGGCTATTGTGGAATACGCAGGGAGATGATGCCCAGCGCAAATATGATTACAGTTATGATAATGCTAACCTGCTGGTAAATGCTGCGTATAAAGAACAATCAGTACCCGGAAACGGATGGAGTAATGGCAATATGGATTTTTCAGTATCGGGCAGCAGTGGGCAGATTACCTATGATTTGAATGGCAATTTACTGACGATGCTGCAAAAAGGGGTAATGCCCGGCAGCAGCAGCCCTTTAACGATAGATGACCTGCATTATGCGTATAATGCGTACAGTAACCAGTTGCAAAGTGTAACCGACCAGATGACCACCACCAACCTGAATGGCCAGTTTGGTGATTTTAAAGACGGAACCAATGCACCCGGTACGGCAGATTATGTGTATGATGCCAATGGCAATGTGGTGGTAGACCTGAATAAAAATGTACAGAGTTTAAATGGGGGAGCAGCAGGCAGCAGCGGCATCAGTTATAATTTTCTGGATAAGCCGGAACAAATCAATATAGTGGGCAAGGGATTGATACAGATAGTATATGATGCTGATGGTAATAAGCTGCAGCGAGCCTATACCCCCACAGGAGGAACCACCAATACGGTAACCACCTATATTAACCAGTATGTGTATACGGAAACAGTACCAACCATCCCGGCCACCGGGCCAGCAGCATGGGGATGGGGGGCAGGAACGGATACCTTAAGATATATCAATTTTGAGGAAGGAAGAATACGGTTAATGCAACCGGTAAGCCAGGGCAATGCGTTTGATGCACTGATAGAAAACGGGAACCTGGCGATGCTGAATGGTATGATGGGGGCCTATGATTATTTTATCAGGGACTATCAGCAGAATGTGCGGATGATTTTAACGGAAGAGAGCCACCAGAGCAGCAGTACCTGTACGATGGAGACAGGCAGGGCTTCTATAGAAGATGGGATATTTGGGCAGGCAGGCAGTAACAATGAAGTGGAAGCCACCAGAATCAGCACCCCACCGGGCTGGACAGGGAACTCAACAGCTTCTGTAAGTGGATTGGGCAATAGTGTAAACGGAGGCCAGCATAATTTAGGGCCCAATACTTTACAGAAAGTAATGGCCGGGGATAAAGTAACAGCCACCGTGCAGTATTACCACCAGGCCAATGCCACGAGCAGCAGTACCAACCTGATACCATCCATCATCAGCAACCTGGTGATGGCACTGGGAACGAACAGCAGTGTATAGCGGTTACTGGAAAATAATGTAACGAATGTGGGCACACAGTTAAACAGCACCACCCCTCCAGTGATTACCAACCTGCCCACCAACCAGGCGAATGTAAATGCACCGAAAGCGTATTTAACTGTTTTATTTTTCGATGTAAGGTTTAACTTTATCACGGCAGCGAACAGTTCACAGCAGATACAGGTTAATCCGAGTGTGGGCAGTGGGGGAGCTGTACTGGCACTAACCAATATACAGGCACCGAAGAATGGGTATGTCTATGTGTATGTAAGCAACCAGAGTGACCAGACAGTGTATTTTGACAATATGCAGGTGGGGGTAAAGACAGGGAATATAATAGAGGAAGATCATTATTATGCATACAGGTTAAAGATAGCAGGTATCAGCTCTAAAAAGCTGGGAGATGCATTTGAGGAGAACCTGAAGAATAATAACCTTTATAATGACAAAGAGCTCTTTGATGATGGGGATATAAATTGGTATGATTACGGATACAGGAACTATGATCCGCAGATTGGGAGGTTTATGCAGATAGATCCTTTGGCGGATGATTATGGCAGTTTAACACCGTATCAATATGCGGGTAATGATCCGATTGGGAATTCTGATGAAGATGGGTTAAGTATAATAAGTGATGTTGGTAAATCCACTACTGGTTTATTAGATGTTGTCGTAACAAACTCTCCTAGAGTAACTCATTTGTCAGCGGAAGTTAGGATACAATCAGGTAAATTTGTAAATATATCGACTAAAACTGTTAGTCAGATAGGTAAAGTTGCAAGTTCAATAATCAAGACAGTGCAGGTGGGAGTTAACACTGTTCACTCAAAAGGAATTGTTACAAAAACAGTTAATTTTATAAATTCAGATGCAGATGGGAGTAAAGGTGCATATAATAAAAATAATAGTAAAAAGGCACTTGATTTTAGTGGTAATGCAAAAAATAGTAAAACTGGAAAATGGTCTAAAAATGTTATTGTTTTTGATAAAGGAAACCCAAAAGATTACGGAAATGGAGATTTACAAGCTAAATCTTCCTATCATTTAAAAACAAAATCTGATTCACAGGATACTGATAATTATCTTGATTCTCGAACATATTCGTATTTTGTTTTAAGTGGGTCATATGCTGAAGAAAACGGAATTGAATTAGGTGATATTGGAATAGTACAAAATTTAGATAATGGTTATGAAGCGTATGCGATTTTTGGGGATTCTGGGCCAAATAATTTCACAGAAGGGTCAATACATCTTATAAACTCATTAGGCCATCCTGGGTTTAAATTAAGAATAAAAGATGCAAAAAATAAAACAATTTATGGTCATTTTAAATTTACGGTCTTTAAAAAATCTGGACTGGGAAATGGTAATTTTATTTCACAAGATGATATAAATAAATTAGGCAAAGCATTAAAAGAAAAATTTAAATTTTAATAAATGAAAATATATATTTATTCAATAGTAATAATCTTTAGTGGATTTGTGTTTGTAAATAAGTTAAATGCACAAACTTTATTTCCTAGTGGATCAAGTAGAATCAATTATGAATGTACATATAAAAAATATTTTAATAGAGATTTTCCTCAAAAGACTTTTTCAATAACTGTTCAATATCAAACTATTTACGAATCTCATAACATTCAAATTATAAAATGTATAAATTTTCCTTTTTTAAAATTCGTAGAATTTGATATAGAAAATACAGATGAGGTTGATACTTCTTATTTAGTCGTTATAGGTAAGAAATTGTTTTTTTATTCATTTAGCAATCCTTATTATTTAAAGTTAGTGAATAGTTTAAAATCTCATTTAATAACTGATTCCTCATTTGTAAAAGCTATGATAAAAACCAATTTTCTTTTATTAAATACTGAAAGTATTATTAATAAATATGATCAGACAGGTGTATTCCCTTATTTTAAAAGTGAAAAAATTGAAGCTAATAAATATAGGATAACATTTAAAACCAGGAATGATTCTGAAGATGCAGTAATTGAGAATGGTATAGGGTTTTCAAAATTGAAATATACTTGGGAAAGGAATGGAGCATACGAAGTAAATATAGTGCTTAAGAAATAAAATATAGTTTTTAAAAGGACTTTCAAACGCTTTTTATTGGGAAGGGCCATAACTGTTCAAAAGCAGTATGGCAGCAATAGCCTGGCAACGGTAGCCAATTATGATTATGATGATATGGGCAGGCTGGTAACCAAACACCTGGACCCCAACCATAATGGCGGAAACGGACTGCCGGACCTGGAATCTTTGAACTACAGCTTTAATATCCATAACCAGATTACGGGGATAAATAAGGATTATGCTTTAAAAAATCCAGCCAACTATAATAAATGGAACCATTTTTTTGGATTGTACCTGGGTTTTGATAATAAGGACAACACTTTTAATGCCGCAAGATTAAACGGACAGGTAACCGGGTTATTGTGGAATACGCAGGGAGATGATGCCCAGCGCAAATATGATTACAGTTATGATAATGCCAACCGGCTGGTAAATGCAGCATATAAAGAACAATCAGCACCCGGAAACGGATGGAGTAATGGCAATATGGATTTTTCCGTATCGGGCAGCAGTGGGCAGATTACCTATGATTTGAATGGCAATTTACTGACGATGCTGCAAAAAGGGGTGATGCCCGGCAGCAGCAGCCCCTTAACGATAGATGACCTGCATTATGCGTATAATGCCTACAGTAACCAGTTGCAAAGTGTAACCGACCAGATGACCACCACCAACCTGAATGGCCAGTTTGGTGATTTTAAAGACGGAACCAATGCAGCGGGAACGGCAGACTATGTCTATGATGCCAATGGCAATGTGGTGGTAGACCTGAATAAAAATGTACAGAGTTTAAATGGGGGAGCAGGAGGCAGTAGCGGCATCAGTTATAATTTTCTGGATAAGCCGGAACAAATCAATATAGTGGGCAAGGGATTGATACAGATTGTTTATGATGCAGACGGCAATAAATTGCAAAGAGCCTATACCCCAACAGCTGGCACCACCACCACGGTAACCACGTATATTAACCAGTATGTGTATACGGAAACAGTAGCAGCCATCCCGGCTACAGGTCCGGCTGCAGGGGGATGGGGTGCAGGAACGGATACTTTAAGGTATATTAATTTTGAGGAAGGAAGAATACGGTTAATGCAGCCGGTAAGCCAGGGCAATGGTTTTGATGCACTGATAGAAAACGGGAATTTGACGATGCTGAATGGTATGATGGGGGCTTATGATTATTTTATACGGGATTATCAGCAGAATGTACGGATGATCTTAACGGAAGAGAGCCACCAGAGCAGCAGTACCTGTACGATGGAGACAGGCAGGTCCTCTATAGAAGATGGGATATTTGGGCAGGCAGGCAGCAACAATGAAGTGGAAGCCACCAGAATCTCCACACCACCGGGCTGGACAGGGAACTCAACAGCTTCTGTAAGTGGATTGGGCAATAGTGTAAACGGAGGCCAGCATAATTTAGGGCCCAATATCTTACAGAAAGTAATGGCCGGGGATACGGTAACAGCCACCGTGCAGTATTACCACCAGGCCAATGCCACGAGCAGCAGTACCAACCTGATACCGGACATCATCAGCAACCTGGTGATGGCACTGGGCACGAACAGCAGTGTATCGAGGTTACTGGAAAATAATGTAACTAATGTGGGCACACAGTTAAACAACACCACCCCTCCGGTGATTACTAACCTGCCCACCAATCAGGCGAATGTAAATGCACCGAAAGCGTATTTAACTGTTTTATTTTTCGATGAAAGGTTTAACTTTATCACGGCAGCGAACAGTTCGCAGCAGATACAGGTTAATCCGAGTGTGGGCAGTGGTGGTGCTGTACTGGCACTGACGAATATACAGGCACCGAAGAATGGGTATGTCTATGTGTATGTAAGTAACCAGAGTGACCAGACGGTGTATTTTGACAATATGCAGGTGGGGGTAAAGACAGGGAATATAATAGAGGAAGACCATTATTATGCATATGGGTTAAAGATAGCGGGTATCAGCAGTAAGAAACTGGGGGATGCATTTGAGGGGAACCTGAAGAATAATAACCTCTATAATGACAAAGAGTTCTTTGATGATGGGGATATAAATTGGTATGATTACGGGTATAGGAATTATGATCCGCAGATAGGGAGGTTTATGCAATTGGATCCGTTGACGGATGATTATCCTGAATTGACACCTTACCAGTATGCAAGTAATGATCCAATTACCAATATTGATATAGATGGATTGGAGGGAGGTAATGTTGTTTCAGATATAGGAGAAGCAGCTGGTTCGGCTTCTACATTAGGTGCAAGTTTACATGGGGCTGAATCAGCAGGTGAAGCATTTATATTAGCAGGGTTGATATCAAATTCTTCTACTACTATAAAAGTCATTAATAAAGCGTCGAGTGGAGCTGAGAAAGTTACCTTTTATTATGGTATAGTCGGTGAATTGGGTAAATCGATCAAAAGATTTAAAACTACTGATAATACTAAGCCAGTTGGAAATTTTAAAACTACTGGACCTACAGTACAGTTTACAAATACATCTGTTGATTTAGATGGAGGAGTTAATGCTTATAAAAAGAAAGATAAAGGCAATGATTTCATCAATCCTAATGGAAAAAGTGGAGGTATCTTAAAAGTAAATGGTAAATGGCAAACTCAAAAAAATAATCCTGATAACTACGTTTCTCCAACTGCTGGAATTAAAAATAAGAAAATTCCAGAAAGTGCCAATGATCAAAATAGATATTATGATCCTGAAAAAGATGCTTTTGTAGCCTTAAATCCGAAATTAAAAGCGGCAGGAATAAAAAAGTATGATAAAGTTTTACTTACTTATACTAAGAAAGATGGTACACAATTCTCTACAATAGCAATAGTAGGAGATGTAGGACCAGCCGATCAAGATCCAAATACATTGGAAATGTCAGTTGAAACTTTTAGCGAGCTGAATCTAAATATAGGTATGCAAATTCCTAATAGTAAAACAAAGAATCCATTCGATGGTAATAATCCTTATGATGTTCCAAAATATATGACTGCTCCCGACGGAGTCGATATTAAAGTTAGAAAAATTAAATAATTAAATTATGAACTATAAAATATGTTTTTTCTTACTCCTAAATGTAATGTTATTTAAGGTGTATGCTCAATTCGATTCAATCCCGGTGAAATCAAATTTGATATATTTTTTTACTCGAAGTAAACAAAAAAGCAACGATAAGGGAGAAACTAAACAGTTGTATAAAAAAATTGATACTGTTGAAATGACATTAGATACAGTTATTCAATTAAGTGGTGTAGAAAGAAAATTGATTGTTTTTTCAAGGTGTTTAAATATGTTTTTATTAAATGAAACATTCCCTATTTTAAAAGATTCAGTGTTTGATGACCAAATGATTAGCAATATTATGGGAGTTCCATATATAGACGGTGATAGGGACTGTTCAATTGATCAAATATCGATTGTATATCAAATAAAAAATGTCAGTTATTTGTTGACAGCCCCCAAAAATTTTTTCAAGAAGTATCTAAGAAATTCAAATTTTATTAAAGAAATCGACAAAAAATTAATTAAATCAGCAATAGACGAATCTTCATCGATTGATATTTATAATAGCTTTGTATATATTTATTTTAATGGATTAAGCATGCCTTTACACAAATTTGTCATTTTTAAAGGAGGAATGGAAAGCTTGCACCATAGCTTTGGTGAAAATGATTATTTGTTTGAATTTTTAAGATTTGAAAAAACAATAAGTAGTCAAGATTCTTCTAAATTAGATGAATATGTTTCTTACATTAAAAAAATGAAAATACATGACATAATTTTTTCAAATTACAAAGGAATAGTCAAATCAGAAAGTCTAGCATGGGACAAATCAAAACAAGTGACATATAAAAATGTTTTTGAATTTCATAAAATAACCCGGTAATATTTTAGAAGTTCTCGATCCAATTGAGTAAAGTAACATTTAGATTTTCCACTTGATGACTTAAATACTTTATCTTTTGATTCATTTAGTGTTACCACAATAAGTAATTGGCACTTCAATTGATTAAAAATTCAATTGTGACTTTATAGAGGTACACAGTAGGTAAAGGTAGCATCAAGTGTGTATAGCATGGGTTACTCACTGGCATTATCCTATGTCAAAGCACCAAAGAATGGGTATGTTTATGTAAGCAACCAGAGTGCCCAGACGGTATATTTTGACAATATGCAGGTGGGGGTAAAGACAGGGAATATTATAGAGGAAGATCATTATTATGCATATGGATTAAAGATAGCGGGTATCAGCAGCAAGAAACTGGGAGATGCATTTGAGGGGAACCTGAAGAACAATAACCTTTACAATGACAAAGAGCTCTTTGATGATGGGGATATAAATTGGTATGATTACGGATATAGGAACTATGATCCGCAGATTGGGAGGTTTGTGGAGGTAGATCCATTAACTGATGATTATGCAGGGTTATCACCTTATCATTATGCTGGTAATGATCCGATTACCAATATTGATAAAGATGGGTTAGGTATAGAATCATTATGTCCTGGTGCATCTGTGTTTTTGTACAGAATGACTAATGCTTTAAGTGCAGTTCTGCCTTATGCTGAAAAAGGCTTAAAGGGTGCAGCACTCTTAAATGAAATAGGCAGGGCTGGTGGATTTGCTGCTAATATTACGACAAGGATAGAAATAATTCATCAGGTTAAAACAAAAAGTGTAGGTGGAGCGCAACCTACCCCAAGCCCATTAAAAAAATGGCTTTTAGATCGTTGGAAAACTTTTAAAGACAATTGGAATTATGTTGGTAATTCAATTGTAGATTTTTCAAAAGCACGGTATATAAGGAGCAAGGAAAACTTAAAACCCGGTTCTCATTATTGGAAAGTGGTAATTCATCAGTTTTACGATCCACAAGCCCCGTTTATTATGGTTGGCGGTGGTATTGCTTCAGCTGAATTGCAAGAAATAAAAGGAGTTGCTGAAGCTTTAAAAATGGGTGAGGAGTCAGAAGTTCAACAACTTTCAAATTTAGCTACCAAAAATCCAAGTTCATCAAAGGTTATATTTGGTAAATATATTGAAGGAAGTTCTGATTCATATAATATAAGGGCAGGGAAAGATTTTGTTTATTTTCAATTGGATAATTGGGAAGATTTGTTAAAATCTGTAGGTGGTGATGAAGATGCGATATGGAAAATCAATAAACAGTTTATTGATGATCAATGGAAGGCAGGTAAGGAATTCTTTTTCTCACATGATCCTAATACAGCTACTGGTTTTTATAAGAAAGAAATAGATTATATGAAAGATACACTTGGTGTTAAAGAATTTAAAAAAATTGGAGATAATTTATGGCAAGCAATAAGATAAAGTATACTATAGATAATAAATATGTTTTGTATTCTGATAAGGCATTAGAGTTGATTAAATTTTTCTTTAAGACAGAAATGTCAAATTTTGTATTAATTGATGAGTATAAAAAAAATTCTGGCTATTGGGGAATAAAATATAATAATGATAAATATGTTATATTTATTAGTAGTGGGCGTGGATATCTAGAATATGAGATTTTATTTCATGAAAATGTAATTAAATTGCAAGAAGTAGAGCCATTGTTAAACTTAATAAAATTGTCTAGCGAAAATAATATTAAGATATTGTTAAATACAATTAAAGCTTATATTTATAAAGAAAGTCTTTAAGAGATTTAAATCAGAAAAATGAATAGAAGTGTAAATGCCATTAGGGAAAGTAAAGAAAACTCATTTTTATCGGAAATTTTATACAGGAAGATTCTACTATTATTTGTAATTGTAGCAATATTAGCAGGTTGCAGGGCTGAAAGAATAGACAAGTTAGTTATTAAGCGATATTCTGATAAATTATCTCAACCACCACCTAAAAGTAGTTCCTATATCACCATTACTACCAGTCTTAAACCTGGTAAAACTGTGCCATCAGTTACAGAAAAAGAGGTTGATAAAATGTTGCCACTTTTGTTCTATTGGCAGTGGGAAGATAAGTTTATCTGTACGCTGAACCCTAAAATACCTGTAAGCACTTTTACAAATACTGTATTGCCATATGCTAATAAAGGCCTGAAACAAAAGTTAAACGAAAATAGAATTGAGTTATCCATTGATCAAATTCCTTCTTCATTTGCTTTTGCCGATAAAGTACATGTTATATGGTTTATATACGGTGTTCAGTGGGATTTACTAAGCCTGACACCAGATTATAAAGCAATGATTGTTTCATATAAAGTTTTTGCAAAGGATAATTCTGTAGTAAAAACCGGGTTGATAAAAATTGCAGACTCTAATAGGAAAGTAGAAAAACAGGTTTATGGATCCGGTAAAATAGGTATTTCAGCATATTTAGATCAATACGACTTAAATATTACTGCCATGAGCAAGAAAGTTGTAGATACTATTGTTGCCGAATTATAGAAAAAGTAATATAAAAACCTTTATAAACTATTACTGATAACTATACTCAATCTTTGCAATCAATTCCTTCTCCCGGTTGGTGCAGATCTCCGTCTTCTTTAAGCCGTTGTCATTATAAGCATATTTCCAGATAAGATAATTACTATTGGCAGCAGGTACCTGGGTCATAGTGGCCAGTCTGTTCAGATCATCATATTCAAACAGGTAATCGGGTAATAATTTTTGCACTCTTTTATTAAAACGTACTATATCAGTGAGTTGATTTTTTGCATTATAGTAATAATAGTAGGTTTCAATATCTGTTCCTTTTCTTTTCCAGTGTTCTTCTGCAATATTGCCCTGCTCATCTGTACTGAAAACAATGTATAAAGTATCAATTTCATTTTTAATACGCAGCATCTGCAGGGGAATGCCATTGGCTGCATATTGCCAACTATGTTTTTCTGTTGTTTGATAATGCAATGCAGTATCTGTGGTGGTGGAAAAGATGGATGCCAGTTTACCATCCGGATTGTACGTATAACTGACAGTTGTTTCTACCCCTTTTGACAGTTCATTATTGGAAATAACTTTATCTGTATTGTATTGTGTGGTTAAAACCGAATTGATATTGGCTGCTGTAATGCTGTTGGTAGTGGAACTGCTGTAATTTTTGTTAAAATCCTGCGTTAGCGAAAAGCCTTCCGTAACCTGCCCCTGGGCATCCATACTTTTGGCCTGTACCTGTTTTATTTTACTGGCTTTTATGAGTTGGAATTGTTTATTACTGTATTGATTTGAAATAAGGTCGTTAAAATAGTATTGAGAAAATGCGGAATTGAAAATAAGCATCAGGGCAATTACAGAAAGGTACTTCATTTCTTATTTTCTTCAAATTTACTGGCAAGGTTATCAACATTCAAAAAAAAGCATCCACATCCTGTAAAAGAAGTGAATGTAAGATGTATTTTTAGTCAAATATTAACAAGGTGCCACATCATCACGAAAGAAAAGAAAAAGTCTGTTTAAATTGTAATGCAGCATTACAGGGAAGGTTTTGCCATGTATGCGGACAGGAAAATCTGGAGCCTAAAGAGAGCTTTTGGCACCTGGTGAGGCATTTTATGGAAGATATTACCCATTTTGATGGGAAGTTTTTTACCACTTTAAAATATTTACTGTTCCGGCCTGCTTTCTTATCAAAAGAATATTTAAAAGGAAGGAGGATGAGCTACCTGCATCCGGTTCGTTTATATGTATTTACTTCCTTTATTTTTTTTCTGCTCTTTTTTTCTTTATCCAAATTAGAAGATTCTCTGGATGAAACAGCCAGCAATTTGGATAAAAAAGTAACCCCTGCCCAGTTGCAGGAAGAAAAAGCTACTCTGGCAGAGGTAATAAGTGATATAAAAGATAGCACTCAAAAAGCAAGAGTGAATGAAAAGATGAAAGTACTGGATCAAAAAATAGCAGCAGCAATAAAGGATTCTGTTGAGGGAATTGATGAAGCTGATTCCGGTAAAGTGAATGTAAGCTTAAATAAAACTGAATACACCAGTTTGCAGCAATATGATTCTGCACAGCATAAATTACCGGAAGCAAAGCGGGATGGTTGGATGAAGAGAAAAATAAAACAAAGAACCATTGAATTGAATGTAAAATATAAAAATCATAAAGCTGATTTTTTCAGAAAAATGGGGGAAGTGTTTTTGCATAAGATACCACAGATGCTATTTGTGTCTTTACCCTTATTTGCCTGGATGCTTTGTTTGCTCTATTACAGGCGAAAAGAGCTGTATTTTGCCGATCATGGTATATTTACCATTCATTTATATACGGCTACGTTTATATTTTTCCTGGTATATTTTTTAATGGATCATTTTTTACCGGGAGGATCTGTAACCCGATGGTTGAAGGGGGGCATATTACTGGCATTTGCTTTTTATAATTATAAGGCATTTCGTAATTTTTACGGGCAGGGCAGGATTAAAACAGTTTTAAAGCTAATCCTGTTAAACTTTCTTGCATTTTTTTTGATGTTATTTCTGACTATTCTTTTATTTTCATTTTCAGCATTTACAATTTAGTATATGGATAATACAGCCGCTGCATTTATGGGGTTAGTGAAGATTATGGATGAACTGAGGGAGCAATGCCCCTGGGATAAAAAGCAGACCATTGATACCCTGCGTACATTAACTATTGAAGAAACTTATGAGCTTACAGGAGCCATTACAGAGCATGACTGGAAAGGCATAAAGGAAGAATTGGGTGATTTGCTATTGCATATCCTGTTTTATGCCCGGATAGGAAAGGAAGAGCAGCAATTTACGCTGGAAGAAGTGATTAAAGGCATTTCAGAAAAACTGATTATCCGTCACCCGCATATTTACGGAGATGTAAAAGTGAATGATGAAGAAGATGTAAAGAAGAACTGGGAACAGATTAAATTAAAGGATCCCAATAAAACCGTATTGAGTGGGGTGCCTGCCTCATTGCCCGCCATAGTGAAAGCTACCAGGATACAGGAAAAGGTAAAACAGGTTGGATTTGAATGGGCAAACCGGGAGGATGTATGGAAAAAAGTGGAAGAAGAAATGCAGGAATTGAGGGAAGCTATTGAGCTAAATAACCAGGACCATATAGAAGAGGAATTTGGGGATGTTTTGTTTAGCCTGGTGAATTATGCACGGTTTTTGCAGGTAGACCCTGAAGCTGTACTGGAAAAGACCAACCGGAAATTTATTAAACGCTTTCAGCTGATGGAATCAGCAGCAAAAGACGGAAGTAAGTCTTTATCAGATATGACTTTGGAAGAGATGGATGCCATCTGGAATGAAATAAAACAGAAAATACATTGATTGTTTCTATACAAAATGCAATATACCGTCATGGTTATTTAATTATAACTGCAGCCTGGTTATTTACTGTTTCTTTTATTGTTTCCAATTACTGGAGTTATAGTTCCTCTCCGGAAAAAGTGCAGGCAAAACTGCAGCATCATTTATTTGAGAAAGAAAAAAGGTTTAATGAGATAGTGTCTGATACGGCATTAATAGCCTCCCTGATAGAAGATACTTTGTCTAAAAAAGCAGACCGCACGCAGCTTTTTTCAGAAGAATTTGGATTGTTTATATTTTCAATTAATGACCTGGGCAATCCCTTTGTGGTTTACTGGAACAGCAATAATTATTATCTGCCAAGGGCAGACCTAAAAAGAAGTGATGGTAATTATTTTGTAAGTTACCAGAATGGTGAATTTGAATTGATTAAGGAAACCATCCAAATACACCAGAAAAACATTTATGTGGTTGGGTTATTGCCTGTAAGATGGAATTATTTTATCAATAACAAGTATTTAAACACTCATTTTGACGGGTTTCCGGATCTGGATAAACAATATCAGATTACTACCGACACTGCAGCATTTCATATTCATAGTGGCGAGGCGCAGAAAGAGTTATTTAAAATTAAATTTAAGGAAGGGAAAACATTTGCCGGATATGATTTATTTACGGTTATACTGCGGACAATAGCCGCTCTTTTATTCTTTTTATTCTTATATGCGGTGGCAGTTGATTTATCCCGTGATGAAGGGTTTAAAGCAGGCTTTTTTTTCCTGTCGGGCATAGTTTTGTTTACCAGGTATTTATCCTATCATTTGCCGGTACCTTTTGATTATTCTCAGTTGGAATTATTTGATCCGGGTATTTATGCGTCTGATTTCGTGCACAAATCTTTGGGTGATTTATTCATTAATGTAGTGCTGGCTTACTGGCTGGTTAATTTTTATAAATTTCAGTCGGACAAACCTCTTATTAATTATACAGCCAAATGGGGCAGGAAAATGTTGTATGTAAATGTGGTGGTAATTGTGCTGCTTTGTTTTGTTTTAGTGAACCTGATGAGAAGCCTGGTACTGGATTCTAAAATATCTTTTGATGTTTCCAATGTATTCAGCCTGGATATTTATACCATTGTAAGCTTTATTATATTGTGCCTATTTGTGCTGTTGTTCTTTGATTTATCTCATATATTGTTAAAACCGGTGTATCATAATAATCTGGATATTTATGAGCAGCTCATTACCGTTGCTGTTTCTGGATTGATATACCTGACTGTTAATATCAACAGTTCGTTTACCCTGTCCAATATTATGGTACTGATATGGCTGGTTTTGTATTTTTTAATTTTATATTACCGTAAAAAGGATATTCCATTATCTATTCTGCAATCGCGGTTTTTTATATTCTGGGTGATGTTTTTTGCCTTGTCAATTGCTGCAGTGCTGATGAATGAAAATAAACAGGTAGAACTGGCTTTACGGAAAAAAGTGGCGGAGAATTTTTCTGTACAAACAGACCCGGCAGGTGAGGAACTACTCAATATTGCCACTCAGAATTTTAATGATAATTTCAATAGCGACCTGTTTAAAAGGGTTACAGATGAACAGGGTAGCAAGTTTTTGAAAGATAGCCTGATTGAAGCCAATTTTTCCGGGTATTTAAATAAATATGTGACCGGTATTTATACCTACGACCGGTATTATCATCCATTATATAATGAAGACAGTACTGAATATGCGACCATGAAATCATTGGTGGTATCGCAGGGAAAACCTACCGGTATTAAGGATTTATACAGTTATGAAGCGGAAGGCAATCATTTAAGTTATTTATATGAAAAAGTAATCAGCAATAAACAGGGTGTGGTTGGGTACTTGTTTATATTGGTTAAACCCAAGCAATATGTAAGTGAAGCCATTTATCCTGAATTATTCAGGCAATCCAATGATTTGTCGGCTGGTTTAAACCTGAATTATGCCTATTCTATTTATCATAACGGCAAACTGATTACCCGGTTTAATGATTATAATTTTCCACAGCAGATTAATGAAAAAGATATACCTGCAGCCAGTTACCTGCAGAAGTATAATGAAGATTATGATGAGCTCTGGTATAATGCCGGAAATGGAAAAACAGTATTGATTGTAAAAAGGGGGAACCCATATATTGCATTTATTTCTTTATTTGCGTATTTATTCTGTTCCTTTCTGATTGTGATTGTTTTATTAAGGGTATCAGAATTTTTACTCCATGCCCGGTTTCAGTGGAGAGGTATAAAATTGCTTTTTAATTTCAATATCCGGTCGCAGATTCATTCAACTTTTATCTTTATCAGTATTTTTTCATTTGTGGTAATAGCAGCAGCTACCATTACTTTTTTTATCATACGGGTAAACCGTAGCAATGAAGAAAGGCTTTTCAGGTCTATCCAGGTGATGGCATCTGAAATTGAGTCGAGAATGCGTACCC
>Ga0208872_1000614_pt1 | contig 24913 bp, 22 predicted proteins | sample CryBogCBH12Aug08_FD_185508 | JGI IMG/M metagenome (GOLD analysis project Ga0208872, IMG submission 185508) | Freshwater microbial communities from Crystal Bog, Wisconsin, USA - CBH12Aug08 (SPAdes) | ecosystem: Environmental > Aquatic > Freshwater > Lake | place: Crystal Bog, Wisconsin, USA...
TATATCCGCACCACAGCAATTAAAGATCAACTCATTGCCCAAAATGCTAAGACCGATTGGCACCCAGAGACCATTAAAACCGGCCGCTATGGTGACTGGCTAGAGAACAACATTGATTGGGCAATTTCGCGCAATCGCTATTGGGGAACACCTCTACCACTCTGGCGCTGCCCAGAAAATCACCTTCACTGCGTGGGCTCGCTTGCTGAACTCTCGGACCTTTCAGGGAAAGATCTCAAAGCAACTGATCCGCATCGCCCATTTGTAGATGACATTACCTTCCCGTGTCCAGAGTGTTCGCAGACCATGAATCGCGTCAGCGAAGTAATCGATTGCTGGTACGACTCAGGAGCCATGCCATTTGCGCAATGGGGCTATCCTCATAAAGAGGGATCAGTTGAAGCGCTCAACTCGGCTTACCCTGCAGACTTTATCTGCGAAGCAATCGATCAAACACGTGGCTGGTTCTATACCTTGATGACAATCGGAACCTTAGTCTTCGATGAATCTTCATATAAGACAGTTTTATGCCTTGGTCACATCTTAGATAAAGATGGTCGCAAGATGAGTAAGCATCTTGGAAATGTTCTGCAGCCAATCCCACTCATGGATCAACATGGTGCCGACGCAGTGCGTTGGTACATGCTTGCAGCAGGATCACCGTGGAGCGCTCGACGTGTTGGCCACGACGCTCTCTCTGATGTCGTTCGTAAAACTCTTCTCACTTATTGGAACACTGTCTCCTTCTTTAGTCTTTACGCTAACGCCGCAAACTTCCAGATCAACGAAGGTGCGGCGACCTCAGATGTCACCATGGATCGTTGGATACTTTCTGAGCTCAATCAATTGATTACAACAGTTGATGCCGCCTTTGAATCCTTTGATTCACAGGAGGTGGGTCGCCTCCTTGCAACCTTTATCGATGATCTTTCCAACTGGTATGTGCGCAGATCTCGACGTCGCTTCTGGGATGGAGATCCCAAGGCGCTTGGCACCCTCTATACCTGCATCAAAACCCTCACCCAGTTGATGTCTCCACTCGTTCCATTTATTACCGAGCACGTTTGGCAGACACTCGTTCACGTAGGTGAACCAACGGCTCCAGAATCTGTGCACCTATCCTCATTCCCAGTTGCAGATATCGCTGCGATCGATCAATCACTCTCTGCCTCAGTTGCGCTCTCCCGCCGACTTGTTGAACTCGGTCGAGCAGCGCGCGCAGAATCTAAGATCAAGATCCGCCAACCCCTTGGTCGCGCTCTAATCGCTGCAAATCGATGGGTCGACATGGATCCTGAAATTCGCGAACACATTCAAGATGAACTCAATGTCCTGCGCCTTGATCTCCTCTCAGATGAGAGTGAAGGACTAGTAAGCATTTCCATCAAAGCCAACTTCCGATCTATTGGCTCACGTTATGGCGCAGATGTTCAGGCTATCGCTGCAGCAATTTCACAAGCAGAAGCTGCTGAGTTAGTTCGTGAACTACGTAAGAATGGTTCCTATCAAATCTCTTACGGAGATAAGAGCGCCGTACTTAATCCGGAAGATCTTGTAATCACCGAAACTCCTAAAGAGGGTTGGTCAGTTGCAAGTCACTCCGGTGAGAGCGTCGCGCTAGACCTCACCCTAACTCCTGAACTCATTACCGCGGGATTAATGCGCGAAGTAATTCGCACTATCCAAGAACAACGCAAGAGTTCTGGCTTTGAGATCAGCGATCGTATTCATGTGAAGTGGAATGGTGGCTCTGAACTCGCAGCTGCTATCGCCCTATATGAAGCGCAGATCTCCGATGAGGTTTTAGCTCTTTCAATTATTCGCGATGAAACTCTGAGTGATTCAGGTAATGAGATCGGGTTGGCTTTAGCTCTTACAAAAGCTTAGCCTCAAAACTTTTTACACTCGACTCTGCGGATTAATGAATGCGCAATGCCAGAGACTGCAAAAGCCTCGCGATGAAAAATATTACGATGAAAGAGACATCCATTGTGACAGGACCAAGGCGCAGCGGTGGAATAAAGCGGCGAGCAAAGCGCATCACGGGATCGGTAACTGCGTAGACCCCCTCAGCAAGGATCAAAACAATTCCACGAGGTCTCCAGGATTGCGAGAAGATCCTGATGTAATCCAAGATGACACGCGCAAAGAGCGCGATGATGAAAATATCTAAAGCAATGGCAATGATCGATCCGACGCTACTCATGCCTCTACTCCGCCTCTATCGTTGAGGGAAATCAGCTCTGGTTAAAGAAACTTGCTTCGGCCGCTGCAGCCTTGTTCTCTGTGCTGACTCGCACATTTGCAGGGGTGAGCAAAAATACCTTTGAGGTCACACGTTCGATGCTTCCATGCAGACCAAAGACCAAGCCAGATGCAAAATCAACCAGACGCTTACGCTCTGATTCATCCATATCTGAAAGGTTCATAAGTACTGGCTGCCCCAAGCGATAACGCTCGCCTACAGTTCGTGCCTCATTGTAGAAACGTGGATGAATTGTGAAGATCTGATCCATGATGGGAAGGACCTCTTGCACCGGAACATAGCTCGGAGCCTGAGTTGTAACCCCAGCGCTTCTAGCTGGTGCAGGGATTGGGTTAAATGTTGGGCGCGCAGATTGCTTTACAGAACGGACTGTAGATGCAGCCTCTGGCGCAGCCTGAAAAGATTGGGCATCATCCTCTTCCTCAACGAGTCCGAGATAATTTGCTGCCTTCTTAAATACATTAGCCATGGCTCAATTTTAGGCGGGATATCCACGAGATCCGAGTATTGAACTACCGATGCGGATATGTGTCGCACCAGCATAAATCGCCTCTTTATAGTCCCCACTCATGCCCATTGATAGCTCGGTAATAGTGGGATAAATCTGTTGCAAGCGCTCCTTTAAAGTGCGCACCATCTCAAAGGCAGCCCGGGGATCTTGATCTATAGGAGCAACTGTCATCAGGCCGACAGGTTTGATCTCACCCAGGGCTAAGAGCTGCTCAAGAAATGGCTCGATCTGATCAGGGGCCACCCCACCGCGATCTTCTCTCTGTGGCTCTAGATTCACTTGAATAAAGAATTTCATTGGCTTATCAGCGAGCACTGTGCGAAATTTCTCAGCATGAGAGAGTGAATCCAGAGAATGCACGTTATCGGCCCAACTGGCGATGGACTTAATTTTTCGACTCTGAATCTGCCCTTGAAAATGCCAGAAGATATCGGATGGGAGCTCTTCAGACTTTAGAGCGCCCTCTTCATCTCGATTCTCCCCCATATTTCGGATGCCCAACTCATAAAGAATTTGAGCATCGCTCGCCGGAAAGTTCTTTGTAACCGCGATCAAAGTAATTTCATCTAAGGAACGACCCACGGAATCTGCTACCTTTGAAATCTCCTCCTGAATAACTTGAAGATTGTGGGCAATCTCCTCAGCGCGATTCATAGCGAAATGATCCCAGCGGCCCGAGCGCTCTGATCTCCGCCGCGATATGAAAAATAGAGTGGGTTTTCAAGGGTACAAATTCCAAGGTCGATAACCGAGACTCCGACACTCTCAAGTTGGCTCCTCACTCCTGCCTGAAGATTGAGAGCATGGCTCTCAAGAGAAGTGGCCGTTGCTGGGATGAGACGGGTGATCTCTTCATACATCTCTGGGGAAACTTCATAACACTTCCAACAGATGCTTGGGCCAATCGTGACGGTGATCTCCTTAGCGCCTAATTGCCTCATCTGATCCACAACTTTGATGGCGATCTCTTTTACAAGTCCTACCCGCCCGACGTGAGCAACCCCAACAATCGATGGTGAGGTAAAAACTATCGGCATGCAATCTGCAGCCAAAGCGGCGAGTCCAACACCTTTACTCGTTGTGACAAGTGCATCGCACTCCTGCGTCACCGAAGTTGCATCAACAATTCTGACGATATCGCTATGGCTCTGCTCCATAAAAACCAAGGCATCTAGAGAAAGTTCTGCACGTAAACTCTCGCGCACTGTTAAATCTTTAAGATCTCCCAAGGCGCGAGAGGTAAAAAGTGTTCGTGACATTTACTTCATAAAGTCAGGAACGTCTATGTCATCCTCATTCACAAGATCTTCAAATGTAACCCGACGCCTAGCAGCGGGCGCCGAATGAGTTGGAATATTAACTTCAGCAGTATCTTCGATTCCTGTGAGATCAAGTGCAACTGCGATCGGATCGTTTGCTGCAATTGGATCAGCTTGACCGCTCAAAGCAGCGGCATTAATAGTAGGCATCGGTGCGCGCTTAGGTACACCACCATCAAAACCAGCAGCAATAACTGTTATCCGAACCTCATCGCCGAGTGCATCATCGATGACAGTTCCAAAAATAATATTTGCATCTGGGTGCGCTGACTTTGCAACTAGTTCTGCGGCTTCACTCAATTCAAAGAGTCCAAGATCAGAACCACCTGCTATAGAGAGCAACACTCCGCGAGCCCCATCAATAGAGGCTTCAAGAAGCGGACTTGCAATTGCAAGCTCTGCAGCACGAGTGGCTCTTGCCTCACCTCGAGCAGAACCAATTCCCATCAAAGCTGAACCTGCACCTTGCATAACGCTCTTAACATCAGCAAAGTCCAGATTAATAAGGCCAGGTGTAGTGATGAGATCTGTAATTCCCTGTACGCCAGAGAGAAGAACTTGATCTGCGCTGCGGAAAGCTTCAACAGCAGTGATCGAACGATCAGAAATTGCTAGAAGGCGATCGTTGGGGATAACAATCAATGTATCTACTTCAGAGCGAAGCAGTTCAATGCCTTCCTCTGCTTGAATGGTGCGATGCTTAGCCTCAAATGAGAAAGGCTTCGTTACAACGCCAACAGTTAATGCGCCAATATCTTTAGCAACCTTTGCAACGATCGGTGCTCCACCTGTTCCAGTTCCGCCGCCTTCGCCCGCAGTTACAAAGACCATATCTGCTCCGCGTAAAACTTCTTCGATCTCTTCAATATGATCGAGAGCTGCTTGACGCCCAACTTCAGGTGCTGCGCCGGCACCAAGTCCACGAGTTGATTTGCGACCAATATCTAATTTCACATCGGCATCACTCATGATGAGTTGTTGTGCATCGGTATTAATGGCGATGAACTCAACACCTTTGAGTCCCGCTTCAATCATGCGATTAACAGCGTTCACTCCTCCGCCACCAATACCTACTACTTTGATAACGGCCAAATAATTTTGCGGTGTCGCCACGATTTACCTCTCCTAGGACTCTAAATCTTTACTTTAGACTTAAAGCACGAACTCCATCTGATGCGTAAAAGTAGGCTTCGCAACTAGTGCAATCAAATACCGACACGATTCCTAGAGGAGCAATCTCTCAATGCAATGTTGAGAGTAATTACTTCACTATTGGAGTTAATGGAGCGGTTAGATAAACGCTAGTTATCTTCTTATTTTCTGGAAGGCTAATTAGCTGGCGTAAAACCCTTACTTTAAGAGCAATCTGATCAGCACTGCCCCAGGCAATGCTTAATGCTTTATAACCTTTTATTGAGGTAGTGAGTTCAATCTGATTACTCTTATCCACTCCAAGGCTCACCATATTTGCAGTGAGATCAGGTGGTGTTTGAGCTAAGAAGGTCGCGATAGTACTTCGGGAGGCATCGTTATCCACTGCAAAGTTGATGGTGGGAATCCCGCTTGGTGGATTAGGCGCTGAGAAGTTGTGACCCGTTGAATCAAAGTATTGGGTCTCACCTTTCATATCTACATATTGGGCGACAGCTTGACGTTCGGTGATTACAATTTTGACATCGTGCGCTAACCATCTGCGGTTGATCTTAATATTTTTTATCCAGGTAAATTGTGAGAGATCTTGATTGATTCGCTTCACACTCACTCGAGCAATTGGTAGCCCAACTCTTAAATCTTTTGGAACAACAACTGGCTCAACAATAGATTCATTTCCCGCTGCGGTTATTTCAATTGTTTTGATTGCCAAAACTTTAGACCACCCAAGAAAGTAACCTGAGACCCCAATGAGGCTGATCGCAAGAAAGATAACTGGCGCATTATGAAAACGGCGTCTACGCATATCTCTCTTCAAGTGCTTGAACGATCACTGGAGCAAGTGAATTAACATCGCCAGCGCCAAGAGTCATAATCAAATCCCCTGGTTTTGCGCAATCAATTACGCGCTGAACCACATTGAGCATAGATGGTTCATACTCAATGCTCCCCGTGCTAGATGCTCGAGTGATTAATTGTGAAGTCACTCCTGGAATTGGAGTTTCACTTGCTGGATATACCTCAAGGACAAATGCTTGATCTGCGATCTCAAGAGCGGATGCGAAATCTCCATAGAACGCCTGTGTGCGAGTAAAGCGGTGCGGCTGGAAGACAACAATGACTCGCCCAGTTGGTACATATGCCTTAGCGGTATTTAAAGTCACTCTCAGTTCTGTGGGATGGTGCCCGTAATCATCTATAACTTCGATCTCGTGCACTATCCCTTTGTGCTCAAAACGGCGACGAGAGCCAGTGAATGACTCTAAACCTCTCTGCAGATCAGCAACGCTTGCACCAAGCCGTTCTCCAACAGCCAATGCACTGGTGGCATTAAATAAATTATGCAGCCCGGGAATTGAGAGATGGAGTTCAGGTAGGACTTTTCCATTTTTTGAGATCCGCGCACTTGCGGATGCAGGTTGTAGAACAATTCTTGAGATTTGAAAGTCTGCTTCACCTTCGCCATAACCGATAATTGAAATATCGGTTCTTGTGACTCTGCGGAGTAGTTCAGTAACTCCAGGGTCATCTGTGCACGCAACTAAGAAGCCACCGCTCTGAATCGTCTCTATAAACTCTTGAAAGATGGCGTATAAATCTTCCAATGTCGCGAAGTGATCGACATGGTCGAGTTCAATATTTGTGATGATGGCACCCAGTGGGTGGTATGCGGTAAAGGAACCATCCGATTCATCTGCTTCTGCTACAAAAATATCGCCGCTGCCTAGGTGAGCGTTCACTCCTGAGCTATTGATTAATCCCCCGATAGCAAAGGAAGGGTCAAGTCCCGCTGCTTGGAGAGCAACGGTCAACATTGAAGTTGTTGTTGTTTTGCCATGGGTTCCAGCGACCGCAATGGAGCGCTTGCCTTCCATCAATAGAGCAAGAGCTTGGGCTCTAGAGAGGATTTCGATTCCAGCAGTGAGCGCTGCCGCTATCTCTGGATTATCAGCTGAGATCGCCCCTGATGTCACCAGTACATCGACACCATCAACATGGGAGGCCTGATGACCTACAAAAATCTTGGCGCCTAGCGTGGCAAGGGATTGCGTGATCGCGCTCTCGCGGACATCGCTTCCGCTCACGGTGAGGCCTTCTGAAAGCATGATTCTGGCAATTCCAGACATGCCAGCACCGCCGATTCCCACAAAATGAATCCTCTTGCCGAGAAGTCGATCAATGCTACTCATGCGCTAATTCTTTCAGAGATCTCAATCCAATTTGCTCCGCAGCATTCAGCGGGAAATCGATCCGCGAACCGCTCTCCTGCCACTTCCTTGCTCGATCCATCAGAGAAGTTAGATGCTCTTGCAACCACTCTGATGAAAAATCTGAATTAGCCAGAATCTCACCGCCGCCTTGCGCAACCACTGCGCGAGCATTATCTACCTGTTCGCCATTGCCGATAGGAAGCGGAATAAAAAGGGAGTAGACCCCCAGGACACCTACTTCTACGACTGTCACTGCTCCACTTCTAGAAATGACTAGATCCGCCGCGGCATATGCCTGCGCCATATCATCGATGTAATGCAGGGGCAGATAGCTTTCACTCGCTTCTGGCAACTCATTTGCTGCGCCAACTCCGTGGATTATCTGGAACCCGGCATCCATAAGTGCGCTCTTGGCTTTAGCAATCTCGCCATTAAATTTCATTGATCCAAGTGATCCGCCAAATACAAGAATTGTTGGAATCTGCGGATCTAAGCGAAGTGCTCGTAAAGCATGGTGTTTGGCGAGCACTCTTTCAGAGCTGGTTAATTGAGCCAACTCAACAATATTTTTTCGAAGCGGGATACCAACGCGTTCAGGCGCAGGTGTGCCAAAGGCGCGAAGTGAAATTGCACCGCAAAGTTGCGCCAATTTATTGGCCATACCTTCTTTAGCATTTGCCTCATGGGCAACGATTGGAATTCCAGAGAATCTGGCGCTGAGATACGCAGGGGCTGCTACATAACCACCAAATCCAATAACTAGATCTGAACTCTTTACAATCTTTCTCACCTGTTTCAGGCTTTTAAGAAATCGCAAAGGCCAAGTAAAAAGTGCCCCGTTTATTGTTCGCGGGAACGGGACTTTATCAATCAATTGAAGGGAGAAGCCCGCCGCTGGAACAAGTCGATTTTCAACTCCTCCTGTGGTGCCTAAGAAGATAAGTTCTGCCTCAGGCAGATTCTCTTGAAACCAAATTGCAACCGCTAGCGCTGGCTCTACATGTCCAGAGGTTCCTGCGCCGGCTAAAACAATTCGCGTCATTACTTATTCTGCTTACGCGAAAGCAGCGCAGCCCTCACCCGAGGATCGGTACGTGCGACATGCAACACATAACCAATTCCTAGGAAGTTTGCAATCAGTGACGAACCGCCATAACTTATAAATGGCAAGGTGACACCTACGACTGGAAGCACTCCAATCACAGAGCCCACATTAATTACTACCTGCATCATGATCCAAGCGCCGACTCCTGCGCAGGCATAACGCGAGAAGAGATCCCGAGTTTGCATTGCAGTACGGAAGATTCCATAAATTAAGGCGGCATAGAGAAATAGCACAACCAGAGTTCCAAGCAGGCCTAGCTCTTCACCGATGACCGCAAATATAAAGTCAGTGTGCGCCTCTGAGAGATTTCCCCACTTCTGGCGACTTGCTCCCAGTCCGACGCCAAATAATCCACCACTTGCGAGACCCATAACGGAGTGCGCGGGTTGCCATCCAGCTAATTTATAAACAGCTGGTGCAAATGGATTTAGAACCGCAGTGAATCGATGCAATCTGTAGGGAGCGATATAGATAAGCGCAACAACACCTGTGGCGACTAGGCCACCTAAAGCTACAAAGTGGCGCATTGGTAGTCCGCTCACAAAGAGCATGATTGAGACGATGCCCAGAATAATTACTGTCGTACCTAGATCTCCGCCTTTGAGAATCAGAGCAAGTGATGGGACAGTGCCTCCCAAAATAAAACCAATGTGGCGCATCGCGGTGCGCTCTCGAACGGTTTCATCAAACTTTCGTAGTTGTCCTGCACACCAGAGGATCAAGCCAAATTTTGCGAACTCAGATGGTTGCATTGTGAAACTCGAGAAATGAATCCAGTTGGTATTTCCATTTACTGTCAACTTAAGTCCCGGAACCAATGGAAGGCAGAGCATGAAAAAGGAGAAGAAGAGCGAGTAGCGGAAAACAAAATCCCACATGCGCGGTTTCCAATTGGAGACAATTAACAGGGCGACAACCGAGACCGCAAAGAAAATTAACTGGCGAAAGAAAATGGTGTAGGTCGATCCAGATTGTTGCAGTGAAACCACGCTGGAAGCAGATAAGACCATCACAATTCCAAGTGCGCTAATAAAAGTCAGAGAACCTAGAATCAAGTAATAAGGCGCATCCACCCGTTGTAAATAGTTCGAGTATTTCTGGCGTCTGGTTGGGGGTTTGATGCTCATCGGCCTACCACTTCTCGCACAGATGCAACAAACTTCTCTCCCCGATCTGCGTAATCTTTAAATTGATCCATAGAGGCACAAGCTGGAGCAAGCAAAACCGTATCGCCCGCCTCAGCAAGTTCTAGCGCCTTAGAAACTACATCGCGCATTAACTCTGCTGAATCACCCGAATAAGGCATCAGAAAATAAGGGATATGCGGTGCTCCTTTAGAGAGCGCGGTAGCAATGATGGGTGCATCTTGACCAATTAATATCGCCGCCTTAATCCGAGATGAGCAGCGTTCAATGAGGGCTTCCATTGCGGCTCCCTTAGCCAATCCCCCAGCTATCCAAATGGATGAAATGTGTGACATCAGAGCAGCAGCGGCTGCATGAGGGTTTGTGGCTTTGGAGTCATTAACCCAGGAGATTCCATCACGCTCTAAAACCAATTCCAAGCGATGACGATCAAGTGTGAAGTTCTGCAATCCTTCTCGGATCTCTTCATGAGTGATACCAATGGCTAGGGCCAAACCTGCAGCAGCCATAGCGTTAGAAACATTGTGTGGGACGGTTGGGCGAATATCAGAGAGCTGGGCAAAATCAACGGCGGTTGAAGGATCACTCACAAATGCTCGATCAATCAAGAGATTCTCAACAAGCCCAAGTTCACCGGGCTGAGGGGTATCTAGAAAATAAAAAATCTTCTGACCGCTCCAGGCGGAAGCACGCAAGACGCTCTCGCTATCTTCACCATTGATAACAGCGATATGACTAGAAGCCAAGAGTCGCAATTTAGCGGTTGCGTAATTATCAAATGAGCCATGCCAATCAATGTGATCAGGGGCGATGTTAAGTAGGGCTGCCGCTTCAAATCTCGCAAAGCGACTCCACTCAAGTTGGAACGACGAAAGCTCAAGAGCTAAGTAATCGTAGGTATCTCCTGAGTTAAGTACAGAGATCACTGGTTCACCGACATTTCCACAGGCAATTCCACGCAGCGAGCTGTAGTCAAAAATCGATTGCACCATCTGAATCGTGGTGGTCTTGCCGTTAGTTCCAGTCAGAGCAATCCATTTCTGCTCTGGAGCTATCTCTTCCTTTACCTTCCAAGCGAAATCAATCTCACTCAACAATTCGCAGCCGAGATTTCGAAGCGCAGTAACTATTGGATGATCTACACGCCAGCCCGGTGAAACGATCGCTAAGTCATAAGGTTCATCTACTTCGCGTTTAGCAAGCGGAGCTTTCTCATCGAAGAGATCGGCGTTAATCCCCCGAGTAACCAAGAAATCAAGAACGGCAGTACCCGTAACCCCAGCGCCGAGAACGGCGATCTTCTGGTCTGCGAGTGCTTGCAGATAGGACATTTAAGAGCTCACCCACTGTGCGTAGAAGAGTCCTAAGCCAGCTGCAACGCTTAAGCCGGCGATAATCCAGAAACGAATAACGATGGTGACTTCGGCCCAACCAAGTAATTCAAAGTGATGTTGCAGTGGAGCCATACGAAATACTCGTTTGCCTCCGGAGGCCTTGAAGTACAAGGTTTGAATGATCACTGACATAGTAATGATGACAAATAATCCCCCGAGTGCAATAAGGAGCATCTCAATGCGAAGGGTGATTGCAAGGCCAGCAACTGCTCCACCGAGTGCAAGTGAGCCAACGTCACCCATAAAGATTCTTGCTGGTGATGTATTCCACCAGAGGAAGCCAGCGCATGAGCCAGCAAATGCTGCAGCAAGCACTGCTAAGTCAAGTGGATCTCGAACTTGATAACACTTAGAGATCAGTACTTCGGTACTTCCCAAACCGCAACTCTGTCTAAATTCCCATACACCGATCAGGACAAATGCCAGCAAAGTCATAATCGAAGTACCGCTCGCGAGGCCATCTAATCCATCGGTGAGGTTTACCCCGTTGCTTGTACCGAGGACCAGAAAAACAACCCAGAGAATGACAAAGACCGTTCCGAGAGCGAGTGAGGTATCTCGAACTGTAGAGAGATGAAAAGAGATAGGAGTGAGTTTGAAAGAATCTTTAAAGTGCAGCCCAGCGAAGGCGAACCCTCCAGCTACTAGTGCTTGTCCAGCGAGCTTCTGTTTTGCGCGAAGTCCGAGCGAGCGTTGCTTAACAATTTTGAGCCAATCATCGAGCAAGCCGACAAATCCCAAACCGAGAACTAGACCAATCACTAAGAGCGCAGAGACACTGATGCGCACTCCGTTAATAAGGTGGGATGAAAAATATCCGATGATCGCTGCCGAGATAAGAACCACTCCACCCATCGTCGGAGTTCCACGCTTTACATGGTGGCTGGTTGGACCATCATCGCGAATATTCTGCCCATAGCCCTTAGATGCCAAGAAGCGAATAAAGATAGGTGTAATGAAGAAGCTAAGGAGGGTTGCGATTGTTCCGGCGAGAAGGATCTCTTTCATTCCTGAGTGACCTGCCAATTCGCCAGTAATTTTTCAGAGAGTTCATCGAGGTGCTCAGCGCGGGAAGCCTTTACCAAGAGCACATCCCCTGGTTGAACATGGTTCAACATCGAAAGCGCCTCTTCTTGAGTCAGAACATAATGGGTCAACATCTCATCTCCAGAGTTAGGGTCGAGTTCCAGGCCCTCTAGATAGAGATCTGTTCCAACGGAAATCAAGTGATCCACCCCCAACTCAGAGGCGAGTCTGCCAATCTGAAGATGCTCTTCGCGCTCTGACTCGCCGAGTTCATGCATCTTCCCCAAAATAGCCCAGGAGGCTCCGCCCCGCTCTTGTGTCAGATGAACCAGGGTGCGCAGTGCTGCGCTGACGCTCTCAGGGTTGGCGTTGTAGGTATCGTTGATAAGCAATTTTTGATCGAGATCGTGTAACTCCATCCGCCACTTGCTCTTGGGTTCTGCGGTAGAGAGAGCTGCGGCGACAGATTCAATCGAGATTCCAAGTTCTAGCGCGGTGGCCGCTGCAGCAAGTGCGTTCGCAACTTGATGGGCTCCTAGAAGTCGCAGGGCAACCGGGGCTCTGCCCGAAGAGCTGACGAGGTCAAAGTGCGCCAAGCCCTCTCTAAACTCAAGATCTGCTGCACGCACATCGCAGGATGAAGATTCTCCGAAGGTAATTCTCTTGCGAGCACTTCCCTCACCCATCTTGGGAGTGAGTGGGTCATATGTTCCGAGGATGGCAACGCCATGTTCAGGAAGGGAGTCAATGAGCTCACCCTTTGTGCGAGCAATCGCTTCACGGCTGCCGAACTCACCAAGGTGCGCGGTTCCAACAACTAGAACAATTCCAATGTGGGGTTTGGCTATTTTGCAGAGCGCAGCGATATCGCCCATATGCCGTGCACCCATTTCTACAACGCAGAAGCGTGAGTTTGGAGTTACATGCAAAATGGTGAGCGGTACGCCAACCTCATTGTTAAATGAACCAGTTGGGACAATCGTCTCCCCTGCAACTCCAAGTACATGACCTAAGAGATCTTTAGTAGTTGTCTTGCCATGAGATCCTGTAATTCCAATAAAGGTGCAATGTTTAATCTGATCTCTTACAGCTGCTGCAAGTTTGGTGAGTGCTACTCCAGCATCTTCCACAACGAGTGAAGGAATACCTAAGTTAATTGTTGTGATGGCAAATCGTGCTCCGTTTGCGATCGCCTCTTTTGCATATGAGTTTCCATCGACGCGCTCACCCGGAAGTGCGACAAAGAACGAACCTGGTTCGATCTTACGAGAGTCAATGACAGGGTATTCGGTGATGACCTCTTCAGGATCGATGCCCACAATCTCAGCCTTAATAATCTCTGCGATCTCTGCAATTGTTAGTGGGATCATGACAACTCCTCTATTGCGCGAGCTAATTCAACACGATCATCAAATGGATATTTAACGCCATTGATCTCTTGCCCTCTCTCATGCCCCTTACCAAGGACGATGAGGCAATCACCTGGCTTTGCCTCCAACACTGCGGTGGCAATTGCGGATCTGCGATCTGGCTCTACGATCTCATTTCCTGTAGGTGTGCCAACCATTTCGGTGAGTATCTGGTTGGGATCTTCGCTCCGGGGATTATCTGAGGTAAAGATTGCAAGATCAGATCCAGCACGAAGCGCATCTCCCATAATGGGGCGCTTGGTCTTATCTCGATCTCCACCACAGCCTAAGACCGCGATCACTCGACCTGATGTAAGAGTTCGCGCTGTAGATAGTGCACGGGAAACAGCATCTGGGGTGTGTGCGTAATCAACTAGAGCTAAGAATTTCTGTCCAATATTTACTGGTTCTAAACGGCCGACTGGGGCGTGCAACAATTTTAAGTAGGAGGCGAGAGCGATCGGATCCACTCCGCTTTCTACAGCGAGTGCAATCGCCAAGAGCGCATTATCAAGATTGTGAAGACCGAGTAGTGGAAGTTCTCCCTCAATCAGGACTCCGCCGGCACCGCGGATCTTTACATCAAATCCTGAAGCAGACTCGGCATATGAGTCGTAGAACCAATCTGCTTTACGATCGCTGCGAGAGTAAGACTTAGTTGGAATGTTCTGCTCACTATAAAGTCTGGCGCCATAGGCATCATCGATATTCACTACCGCTAGATCTGCTAGCTCAGGAGTAAATAACTTTGCCTTCGCTTTGAAGTAACTCTCCATATCTCCATGGAAATCTAAATGGTCTTGGGTGAGGTTGGTGAATCCAACGACTCGAAAATGTGAGCCTGAAACTCGATGCATTGAGAGAGCGTGACTGCTCACTTCCATCACCATGTTGCGCACATGACGATCGCGCATTGTGTTAACGATCAACTGCAAGTCGGTGCCTTCAGGTGTTGTAAATGAAGCGTTGGATTCTTCGCCATCGATTGTGATTCCGATTGTTCCGATGAACCCAGTGGTGCGGCCATCTAATCGCCAAATCTGTTCGACCAATGAGGCGGTTGTAGTCTTGCCATTTGTTCCAGTAATTCCAACGGCATCTAAAGCCGAGAATGGATTGCGGTAGAACCAAGAGGCAATATGACCAACCCAGAATCGAGGATCCTTAACGATGAGAAGTTGAGTTTCTGCCTTAATCAGGGCGGCACCCGCTGCATCAGTTAAGACTGCAACCGCTCCACCAGCAATTGCTTGATCAGCAAAGCTTGCTCCATGGCTCTTTGCACCAGGTAGCGCGATGAAAAGATCACCGGGATTTACTGCCCGCGAGTTGAGCGTGACCCCGCTAAAAGAAATGTCTGATGGCTCTACAGGGATTCCGATAAATCGAGCTAACTCTTCCAGTGTGCGGTTCATGGCTTCACCTCGGCTTGAGATTTGAGAAGCGCTGCTTCTGTCAATGGATATGCTGGAAGCGTAGAAGGAATCGGTTGAACTTGTTTTGTCTGCAATACAAAACTCATGACCTGCTTAAAGACGGGCGCAGCAATCTCTCCACCGAAGTGCATGCCTTGAGGATTTTGAATAACCACACTCACAACATACTTTGGCGCTTCAGCCGGTGCCATACCGATAAAGGAGGCGGTATATCCGCGGTAACAACCGCAGCGGCTATCAACGCGCATTGCAGTTCCAGTTTTACCTGCGACCTTATATCCAGGAATTTCTGCCGCTGGAGCGGTTCCTTCATTGGAAACTACGCCCTCCAACATCTGGCGAATCTTGGCGGCGGTATCTGCGCTAATAACTTGGATAGCTGGTGAAGGTTTTGAAGGTGTGTACCTGCCATCGGCTGATGTTGTTCCGGCGATGACATTAGGAGTTACACGAATTCCATTATTGGCAACTGTCGCAAAGACATCCGTTGCTTGCATTGCGGTTACTGAATATCCCTGACCAAATGCGATGGTTGGCGCTGATGATGCTGACCAATCTGATACTGGGTGCAAAATTCCGGCTGACTCGCCTGGGAGATTAGATCCGGTGCTCTGACCAATTCCGAATTTTTGAAGATACGAGAAGAAGGTTTTGCTTGGAATTGCGCTTCCGATTTGGATCGCGCCGATGTTACTTGAGACCGCAAGCACGCCAGCGGTGGTGAGTTTTTCGGTCTTGTGATTCTTATCGTCATGGAAAACTCTGCCGCCAGCTTTAAAAGTATTAGGGATTGTGTAGACGTTAGTTGGAGTTGTTGTGCCCTCCTCTAACGCTGCTGCAACTGTGATTACCTTTCCAGTGGAACCTGGTTCATAAACATCTTGAACCGCAGGGTTTCGCATTTGAGCCAGGGTGATCTTGGCGCGATTGGCAGGATCAAATGAAGGTGCGCTTGCCTGTGCAAGAATCGCACCAGTTTTTGGATCCATAACAATCACAGTTCCAGAGAGAGCCCTCGCGCTCTTTACCGCTGCGGTGATCGCATCTTGGGCAACCCATTGAATATCGCGTTCGATAGTGAGGCGAAGATCGGTGCCAGGTTTTGCAGCGGTGATGAATTGTTGTGAGCCGGGAATGATTGCGCCATCGCCGTTGACATAGTCATACTCGCCATTGGTACCGGTGAGCGCGGTGTTCATGCTGGATTCGATTCCAGCTGCTCCTTGGTTTGCTGCGTTGGTTAGTCCCACCAGTGAAGCGGCGAGTGTTCCAGTTGGATAGCTACGGCTATATGCATTTTCACTAAAGAATCCGACGATACGTTTTGAAAGTCCGGCTTTGGTTCCTTCGACTTGCTTGTTATAAGTCGCAATTGCGCTCTGCAAGTTATCCCAGACAATTGGCGCTGCTCCATTTTCAATAACTTGGTAGCGTTTGGTTCCGGTAAGCAACGCTTGAAGATCTGGAACTAACATATTGAGAGAAGCTGCGGTGACCTTTGCGGTTGTTGCAGGATCTGCGATCATGGTTTGATCCACGATGATGTTCTTGGCGGCGATACTGCGTGCTAAGACAATTCCATTTACATCGGTGATCGTGCCGCGTGGTGCAAGCCAGACGGACCTATTGACCATTTCATTGGTTGCTCGAGTTGCATAACCCTTGGCCTGTACAGCTTGAACATCGATGAGGCGTACGCCGAATACGAAGAAGATAAAGACCAGAGTGACTACCAGGTATCTGATGCGTTTGCCAAAGGCCTCATTGGAGATCATTTGGAGTTACCGCCGGCGGTGGTTCCATTATTTATATCAAGGAAGTTAATGGAGGCCTGAGGTTGCATTCCAAGTTTGGTAGCTTCAGCCGCCAATTTGTTCGGGGAGGAGAATGCTGCGACCTGATTAAGGACGGTATCGCGTTGATCGTTCACCGCAGCTAGGTGCAACTTCATATTTTCGAGCGTGAATGCTCCTGATGTTAAGGCGGTATTTACGCTGAGCAGGAGAAGGAGCCCAGCGGTAAATACACCGATCAGAAAAGCGATGAAGGCGCCGTTGCCTACCGCTTGACTGTTATCAACCGTTAAATCAGGAACTAGTTTGAGTGCGGCGCGAGTTTGATCTGCGAATTCGCGAACTCGGGAGCGCTGTGGAAGTTGCTCTTCAAAAGATTCAAATTGTGCGATCGCCATTATGCGGCCAACCGTTCAACGGCGCGCAGACGCATAGACTGCGCGCGCGGATTTGTGACGATTTCGGCATCAGATGCGGCTTCACTCCCCCGCATGACTAGCGCATATTTTGCGGCGCTATCTGGAAGATCTACCGGCAAACCTCTTGGAGTCTTGGACTCGGTGATTTGCGCGAAGTATGACTTCACAATCTTGTCTTCTAAAGATTGGTAAGCCATAACAACTAAGCGACCATGCACTTCAAGCGCTTGAAGCGCAGCTGGGATAGCAGATTCCAAGATCGAGAGCTCTTGATTTACTTCAATGCGAAGTGCTTGGAATGTTCGCTTTGCTGGATTTCCTCCGGTACGCCGTGCTGCCGCTGGAATCGCGTTCTTTACAAGTTCTGCTAAATCTTTAGTTGAGTTGAGTTCACCCGAGTTTCGAGCTTCGATGATGAAATCTGCAATACGTGGTGCAAATTTCTCTTCGCCATACATGCGCAAGATGCGAACCAAGGCACCGTGCTCGTAAGTGTTTAAAACTTCTTGCGCGGTTAATCCACTGCTCTGATCCATTCGCATATCAAGTGGTGCATCGTGCGAGTATGCAAAGCCGCGCTCTCCATCATCAAGTTGCATTGAGGAGACACCAAGATCAAACAAGATTCCAGCTACCGCTTTGATGTTGTGCTCGCTAAGAACTTCTTCGATGCGATCGTAGGTTGTGTGTGAGATCAGAAGTCGATCTGCAAATGGAGCAACGTTTTGGCGAGCGAGCGCAATCGCGCGCTCATCTCGATCAATTCCAATAACAATCAGTGTTGGGAACTTGGCGAGCAATGCACGTGTGTGCCCGCCAAGACCCAAAGTTGCATCAATCACATATGTTGCGTCGTGATTGGCGAGTGAATATTCAATGGCAGGGGTGAGCAGTTCAATGCATCGCTCAAGTGCGACAGGTAAATGTTGATGTGACATCTGCTTCCCCTTTCTTTCTCGCTATTACTTTTTTCTGAAACGAATCTGCGGTGGTGCGGTACTGATTTATTTCTCTGGCTAGGTCACCGCCGACCGACGGATCTTGGGGGGAACGGCGCCGGGGAAGTGGCGTCGTTAATATGAAGTCGGCGATGGCCTAACGAGAGAAATTAGAAGAGCCCTGGCAGCACCTCCGTGGAAACATCTGCGAAGCCCTTCTCGCGATCTGCGAGATAGGTGTTCCACGCTGCGGAATCCCAGATTTCAAGACGGGTGTTTGCACCGATTACCACGCACTCTTTTTCCAGTCCGGCATAGCTGCGCAGACCACTTGGGATAGTGACGCGACCTTGCTTATCTGGAACTTCATCGTGAGCACCGGCGAACATCACACGCATGTAATCGCGAGCGCCTTTTTCAGTGACTGGGGCTTGGCGCATCCGCTCGGTTATTGCGGTGAACTCCCCCATAGGAAATACATAGAGACAGCGTTCTTGACCCTTGGTTATTACAAGTCCTTTAGCCAATTCATCACGGAATCTGGCGGGCAAGATCAGGCGACCCTTCTCATCGAGCTTTGGCTCGTGGGTCCCCAGAAACATTTTTTCCCCCTTTTTCAACCACTCGAGTGCAGGAAATTCCCCCGAATTACCTACATTCACCACTTTACTCCACTTTTCCCCTTTTTCAACCACCTCAGCCCACTTTCTGGCACTCTGGCTCCACTCCGCACCCTTTTGAGAGTGCTCTTACCCACCTGGAAATTGCCGATATCTAGGGCCGGTGAGGATTAGGCTTGCCCGCCTATGACTGACAACGGTGTTTTCTCATCAGAAGCCCTCCAATCAGAAGTTCTGATTGAGGCAAAGCAGCTGGTTAAGCGCTACGGCGACTTCACAGCTGTAAACGGGATCAATTTTCAGGTCCGAAAGGGCGAATCCTTTGGATTTCTGGGCCCTAACGGAGCTGGAAAGTCCACGACCATGCGGATTATTGCCGCGACCCTGACCCGTTCTGGCGGAGAGATCACGATTTTGGGAAAGGATCCTGAGAAGTTTGGGCCTGAGATTAAAGCTCACCTTGGGGTTGTCCCCCAGGCTGACAACTTGGATCAAGCTCTGACCGTTGAAGAGAACCTCTATATATATGGTCGCTACTTCGGACTATCTAAGAAGTTCATAAACTCCAAGATTGAAGAGTTATTGGAATTCGCGCAACTAGTCGATAAGCGATCAGTGAAGGTCGATGCTCTCAGCGGTGGCATGAAGCGCCGACTCACCATCGCCCGAGCCCTGATTAGTGAACCAGAGATCTTGATGCTCGATGAGCCAACCACCGGGCTAGATCCTCAAGCTCGACATATTTTGTGGGATCGCTTATTCCGATTGAAGGAACAGGGCGTGACCTTACTTATTACAACGCATTACATGGATGAGGCTGAACAACTCTGCGATCGCTTGATGGTCATGGATAAGGGCTCGATCATGGCAGAGGACTCCCCTGCTGGATTAATCAAGAGTTACTCCACCAAAGAAGTTTTGGAAGTTCGCTTTGGATCTGATCGCAATGCTGTTGTCGCTCCGCAATTACAAGAATTAGTTGAGCGGATTGAAGTTCTTCCGGATCGTATCTTGATGTACGCCGATGATGGTGAAGATCTTTTACATACCCTTAACCAAAAGGGTTTACACCCAATGACTTCTCTTGTGCGACGCAGCTCATTAGAAGATGTATTCCTTCGTCTTACAGGTCGTACCTTGATTGAGTAAGAATCTGGTTCAAAGCGCTCGCCCACGCCAGGGCTCATTGGTGATCATTGATGTGGAGCGAATTAAGCGTCGTGGCGCTTTATTTGTAACTGAGTCGCGCATATTAAATATGCGTAAGTTCATTCCAGTCGTTATTTCGATCGCGATTGCAAACCCAACTCTCTATTTAATTGCGGTGGGCATTGGCGTTGGAAAGTTGATCAATAACCACTCTGGTGGCGTGGATGGGGTTAAATACTTGACCTTCTTAGCGCCTGCGCTGCTTGCAACTGCTGCTATCCAAACTGCGATGGATGAAACCGTTTTTACAACGATTCAAGGTTTCAAGTGGGGCAAAGTTTTTTATGCGATGAATGCAACACCGCTATCTGGTCGTCAGATCGCCAACGGTGTCTTCTTGAGTTCAACTTTGCGCTCTGCATTTTCGGTAGTTGTGTATGGGATCATTATTGATCTCTTCGGTGGATTTACAGGGCCAAAGGCGTGGATTTCGATCTTGATCGGCTTACTAGCCGGCGCTGCTTTCGGAGCTCTGATGCTTGGGATTTCTGCCTGGATCCGCAATGATGATCAATTCTTTAATATCTTGGGGCGCTTTATCATGATGCCGCTCTTCTTATTCTCTGGCACTTTCTACCAGCTCTCAACGCTTCCTATTTATCTCCGTTGGGTCGGATGGTTATCACCCATTTGGCACAGCACTGAACTTGGTCGTTACTTTACTTATGGTCACCAGATCTCATTTGTTATGTTCATTGTGCACTTTGGTTACCTCTTTACGATGCTCGGCGCTGGCTTGTGGCTGGCTTACCGCGAATTTGAAAAGAGGTTGGGACAGTGAGTGCTGAGAGCGCAGTACAGATAGCGCAATCACGCCGCGGCCACTTAGGTGAAGGAAGTTATGCCGGACGCCCACAAGTTCTTTTGGAACGTAGTTGGATGGCATTTAAGAACTCCGCATGGATCGCGGTGTTATCGGGTTTCTTTGAGCCAGTTCTCTATCTCCTCTCCTTTGGATATGGGTTGGGTCATTTGATTGGAACCATCTCACTGCCCGGTGGTCGGATCGTTAGCTATGCAACTTTTATCGCACCTGGCTTGTTGGCTACCAGTGCAATGAATGGCGCTATCTACGATTCAACATGGAATGTCTTTTTCAAACTCAAGTTTGATCGCATCTATCAGGGAATGTTGCAGACCTCTCTCGGTTCTGTCGATGTCGCACTCGGTGAGATCGGCTGGGCTCTCCTGCGCGGACTTGCTTACACCTTGGGCTTTATGTGCGTGGCAGTTCCCGCTGGATTGATTCCGAGTTGGTGGGGCATCTTTGCAATTCCTGCGGCGGTTCTGATTGCCTTTGGATTTGCCTCTATTGGAATGGCGATTACCTCTTACTTCACAACTTTCCAGCAGATGGATTTCATCAACATCGTTATGTTGCCGATGTTCTTGTTCTCAGGTTCTTTCTATCCGCTCACTGTTTATCCCGGCTACCTACAAGGGATCTTGAAATCACTTCCGCTCTGGCAAGCGATTGAGATGGTTCGAGATTTCACTCTGGGTACCGTTAATTTTGGGATTCTGTGGCATGTGCTCTACTTCTTGGTGATGGTTGCAATTGGCGTGAACGCAACAAGCCAGCGGCTTACTAAATTGTTCTTGCGCTAACTCTTAGTGATTAATTGAGGTACTAATTAATTATCGAAGTTGCGACGATCCCAGCGTCCCTCTAAGCGATCAGTCCACTTAGCTTTCTTTGGCTTAGCAGCGCGCTTTGCACCTTTACCGATTGAGAGGTTGGTAAAGATAAAGAATGCGCCTGCAAGTGCGACAACAAATCCGAGCAAGCCAACTGCAATGACCTTAGAGATAAGCCCTGCAAATAAGATCGCCATGCCAGTTAAAAGGCCGATAACTCCGTAGAGAACAAAACTGCCTTGTTTTGTGCGCGCGCTTCCAGTCAGCGTTGAGACTAAGCGAGGGTCTTCTTGTGCGAAGGCCGCTTCCATCTCTGCGAGAAGTCTGCGTTCATGATCTGACAAAGGCATGGCCAAAGGATAGAGCCTTAGCAGCGAAATCCGCCATCTAGAAATCTGATGCTATCTCTCAGTTTCCTCACTAGATCGTTCCAATAGACGCGCAGGGCGAACTGATTCTGCGCCAAAACGCGCCTTCGCCTGATCCATGGCGCGTGTCGCCTCCCGCCAGCCACTTTCACGCTCACCCAGCTCAAGTTGCACCGGGGCACCTTCTGAATCGATCAAACCTTCTAAGGAAATTCCAATCAAACGAATTCGTGCACGATCTAGTTTCAGCGCTAAATACAACTTCTTTGCAACTTCATAACACTCCTGCATTCCATCGATTGGCAGTGCCACCGTTTTTGATCTAGAGATCGTTTTGAAATCTGCAAAGCGCACCTTGATTGCAATTGTTTGTGCTGACATATGGCGTGCGCGCAATCTGGCGCTAGCTTTTTCGGTCAAGCGCAACAACTCGCGCAAGATCTCTTCTTGATCTTCTAGATCGCGCGCAAAAGTTTCGGCGGCGCTAATGCTTTTATCTGGCTCATCTGGTGTGACTGGGCGATAGTCGCGGCCCCATGCAAGTTCGTAGAGATGAGTTCCATTTGCTTCACCGAGTGCACGTACCAGAGTTTGACGCGGCGTCTTTGCGATATCACCAACGGTGCGAAGGCCAAGGCGCAACAACTCTTCATTGGTCTTTGGTCCTACTCCCCAGACCGCGCTGACTGGAAGTGGGTGTAAGAAATCAATTACTTTGGCGGGATCAACTTCGAGCATTCCATTGGGTTTACATTTTTGTGATGCTAGCTTTGCAATGAATTTGGTGGTGGCGATTCCGACTGAGCAGGTGATGCCAGCTTGGTTATAAACATCAGCACGAATTTTTTTGGCGATCGTTGGACCATCGCCGATTAATTTGCGAGAACCGGTGACATCTAAGAAGGCTTCATCGAGTGAGATCGGTTCGACGAGTGGTGTGTAGCTGCCGAAGATTTCCATGATGCCACGCGAGACTTCGCTATAGCGATGATGGTTTGGCACTACAAAGATTGCATGTGGCGCCATTCGCTGTGCGCGTCCAACTGGCATTGCAGCGCGGATTCCGAATTTGCGGGCTTCATAGTTTGCAGAGAGTACGACCCCGCGCGCACCTGCTCCGACGACTACCGCTTTGCCTTTGAGGGAAGGGTCATCTTTTTCAGCGACCGATGCATAGAAGGCATCCATATCAACATGGAGAATCGTTGCGATCTCATCCATGCTCTGGCTCATAAACTCGCAGATTACGCCACTTCTCATAAGAGTCGGTGAGTTCCCACGCCTGCGTTGCGCGCAATGAGATTCCACGCGGACCGGTACGCCTAATCTCTCCGCGTACCAAGAAAAGGGTGGATGAGAAGAGCAGGTTGCCGCTGCTCTGTTGGATATCTTCAAAGAAGGTCACATCGTTACAGCCATACCCATCATCAAGCGTCAAGAAGATGACTCGTTTGCCCGATCGGATCGGTGGCATCTGCAGCGCGACTTTCACGCCGGCGACGATCACGGATTCGCCGGAGCGTTTATGGATGAGATCTGATGAACGCACTGCGCCAACATGGTTGAGAAACTCTCCGTAGAACTCCATCATGTGTCTAGATATATCCATGCCAGTGAGATCAAGTTCGTGGCGAACCTCTTCAGCAGATGACAAGCGCGGCAGACCACTCGCCTCAAGTGGTGGCGGCGTCAGACCGAGCACCATTTGATTGGTTGCAGTACCCCGCACACTGGTACTCGATAACTTATAAAGATCTTGTAGATGCAACAGGAGATCGCGGCGATTGAGTTCACTTCTATTTAATTGGTGTAGTTCATCAAATGCGCCGACCATGATCAACGCTTCGCAGATAGGTCTACTCGCACCAGAGCGCGCAACAAAATCCGCAAGATCTAGATAAGGACGCGAGCGCAAAATGCCTTCGACCTCTGCATCATTAATTCCTGCGATATCGCGCAGCGCCATACGGATCGCATATCCCCGCGCATCAGGTAGCGACAAGCTCTTGCCGGTGTGCTTTAAATCAGGAGCAAGATAAGGCGCACGGGTATCGCTATCTATAGCTACTCGCTCAACAACATAATCGCGATCGGATTTATTGATATCAATTCCCTTGATCTCAATCCCCCACTGTCTAGCCTCATCCAAGATCAAGCGCTTGGGATACATACCTGGGTCATGAGTCAGAAGCCCTGCGATAAATGGCGCCATGTAATGGGTTTTAAGCCAAGCAGATTGATAGGTAGGTAGGGCAAAGGCTGCGGCGTGCGCTTTGCAGAAACCAAAAGAAGCGAAGGATCGCAAGATCTCCCAGACCTCATCAATCACCTCATGGGTATAGCCCCGCGCGAGCGCTGCTGGGAAGAACCAGTCGCGCACCTCTGTCTGTCCTTCGGGAGTACCCATCTTGCGCCGACGTTCATCACCTTCGGCCAAGGTGCAGCCCGACATGATCGAGATAACTTTGATGACCTGTTCGTGAAAGACCACAACTCCTTCGGTCTCATGCAAGGTTTCATAGAGATCTGGGTGGATCAGATCGCGCGGTTTAAGTCCCTGTCTGCCATTTAGAAAAGGAACGATCATGTCGCTCTTAACGGGACCCGGTCTAAAGAGTGAGATATCAATGATCAGATCGGTAAATGTATCTGGTGCAAACTTTCCAACCAGCTCTCGCTGCCCTGGGCTTTCGATCTGAAAGATTCCAAGGGTGCGAGCAGATTTGATCAGATCAAAGGTCGGCGCATCATCAAGTGGAATCTGATCGATCTCTACATCAACTCCATCAACTCGCTTGATCTCTTGCAACGCATAAGCAATCGCCGATTGCATCCGCACACCGAGTATGTCGAGTTTAAGGAGACCAACTGCCTCCACATCATCTTTATCAAATTGCAGCATGGGATAACCGCTGGCATTGATCTCAAGCGGTGCGTAATCAAGGAGCCCGGGAT
>Ga0208872_1000615_pt1 | contig 24882 bp, 30 predicted proteins | sample CryBogCBH12Aug08_FD_185508 | JGI IMG/M metagenome (GOLD analysis project Ga0208872, IMG submission 185508) | Freshwater microbial communities from Crystal Bog, Wisconsin, USA - CBH12Aug08 (SPAdes) | ecosystem: Environmental > Aquatic > Freshwater > Lake | place: Crystal Bog, Wisconsin, USA...
GTGGTTCGATAGCGGCTAGTATCAAATCTGGAGCTAAAGCGAAAACCTCACCTTCTTCAGAAACTGAGAGACTTCAACAGGCGGCTAGTAAAGGCGATAAGAATGCAACTAGGCAACTTTTGGCAACAATGCTTGCGACTAACAAACAAAGACGTAAGTAACCTTTTAGGACTATAAAATCATGGCACAAATCACATCAGCAAATCTAGGTAATGGTAACGGACCATACCAAACAGATATCGTAGTTAAAGATATGGACTTAACAGTCTCTAACTATGTTAAAGATCGTACTCCAACAACTAACATGGCAATGTCCAAAAAGCGTAAGATTAACTCTACGCTACACATTTGGCCTAATGACTATTTCCGTCAGCCTACACTTAATGCAAACTTAGAAGGTGCAGCAGTCACTTCTTCTTTGGCAGCATCTAACACTCGTTCCAACATTGGTAACTACACACAAATCTTCACAACAGTTATCGGTGCAACTGGTACTGCTCGTGCAGTTGAGCAAGCAGGTGGAGATCCACAAGCATATCAAGAAGTTAAGCAATTAACTGAGATCATGTTTGACGTTGAACTCCAAATGGTTCGTGCAGATGGTGCTTCAATCAAGTACTCTGGACAGTCAGCAACTCAAGGCGCATCACCAAACAACGGACGTAGATTTGGTTCTTTGTTTGCTTTTGCAGGTACACGTTCAGGAAATGACACAGATGGTGTTTCAGTATTGAACTTGGCGGCTTCTGATGGTACAGACACAACAACTTCTACAGACACTAACGTACCATTCAATGGTTCGTTGTCAAACGCAGGATTGGGCTATTTCTCATTTGGTGCTAACGAAACTAACCAACCTTTCTCTCCTGTTCTGTACAAACAGTTAGTAACTGCCGCTGAACAACGCTTCAACGCTAAGATTACAAACATGGTTGTGCCTACATCACTCAGAACCACAATTTCTGACAACATTCCACAGTCACGCTCTATTAACAGGTTTAATCCTGCTGACAAGGGCGACACAATTGGTACATACGAAGGTGACTTCAACTATACATACCAAATTGATGACAACTGGATCATGGACCAGACTGGTTCTAACAACAATGCGATTCTTTTCTTGAATCCTGATGTTGTTCAATGGGGTTCTTTGCGTGAACTAGGTCCAAACAACGAAGTATTCTCAAATGCAGATGCTTCTTTAGATCAATACATCATGGAAGGTACATTGATTGTGCGTAACCCAGCAGGTGTTGCAGTTCTTGCTGCTATCACAACTGGTACACCAATCACTACACCTAGAACCGCTTCACAAGTTAAGCGTTACCTCGCTTAATTTAGTTGAGAGATTGGAGGGAATCCCAAAAGGGTTCTCTCCCTTTTTTTTGGAGAAGATATGGAATTGAATTTAGACAACGAAGAAGCCAAGATTAACGAAGATTACTACATGAAGGGTAATCTAGAAGCAGGTATTGAGGGTGTTTTAGCCCGAAATAACCAAATGTTTAATGATGTTAAGTCTGGCACTTGGAGTCAAACATTCAAGACTGATCGTATCGACTACAAAATTGGTGCTGAAGATGGTCAACGATATGTCCAATATACGCAACATAACGTAGATGCTATCAGACAAAACTGTAAAGAAAGACGGGAGTTCTACAAGATTCACGGAACTGCAAATCCTTTTTTTGCGGGTACTTTCCATGCTATGGATTTACCTAAGTGTTTTGCTCACGAAATAAGTTCTAGGTGGTTTAATAATCGTCCTTGGGAATTAATTAAGCAAGACAGAGATGACAAGATTCTTTTTTACGCAATAGTTAACGAATATTACTCAGATTTTGTTTGTCATCCAAGCGGAAAAATACCATTGCCTTACAATCCGATAATACCTACTCGATGAGGATGTTTTATGTCTCTTTTTATCCAATCTGCCAACAACCTCGTTACAAGAGTGGCTCAATGGGTAGGAGCTATTCCAACATCAATAAGCGTTAATGCAACTGCATACAATTCATTAACAGGAGTCATTACTACTGCTTCTGATTGCACATCATTGGTGTTAGTTGGGGATTTTATTTCTCCAACCCAAATGGGACCTTTTACCCTAGTGACCGCAGTCTCTACAAGCACAATTACTGTATCTGACCCTGACTTAGTCTGGAGCTTCCCAACGTATCCTACGGCTATTTTAAAGCTCCCTACGCAATCCTCAATGGATATTCAATTCTGTATTCAGTTTGCAGAGTTATCTTTTAGAACAATCTATTTACCTGCGTTAAGGAGCAATCCTTACGATCCAGTTAATCCTTCTACGATTGTTACAAATTCAAATGGTTTAGCTCCTATTCCTGCGGATATGAACTGGCCTATTATTTTCTTTCAACAAACTCCTAGTTCTCAAGTTCCTCCAGGCACATTGAATGCAGGGTTTGGACCTTGGATTATTTACGACAGGGTTGGAGATAGAGAGATTATTCGTTTATCAATGATTGATCAGCTTTATGTAAAACCTTTTGGTGTTCCAAGGGTTATTAGAGCTAATTTCTCAGAAGTAGGACCTAACTATTTATTTACTCCTAATCCTGGTAACGGAACAACAATCCTTGCATATTATGTAAAGGCTTTCCCATTCTTGTTTAGCCCAACAACAGATTCACTAAACCCTATTGTTCAAAGTAATGCAATTCTTTCTACATTTCCTGAAGGGTATATGTATAAAGTATTGTGGGCTTATTACGACAAGAAAAAGAATGTTTCTGAAGCAGATAAGTGGAATGCAAGATTTGATGCTGCTTACGGATTAATTGAGGATCAAGCGATGAAAGATCTTTGGAGTGGAGGAGATAGACATTTATCTTCTGAATTCCAACCCCGTAACTACAGATACTCATTCAGATAATGGCAACACAAGGACTATACGGCTCAACTGCAACTGCACAAGTTGTTCAGCCTAATGAAAGTAATGGGTTGTACGGGAGTACAGATAATTACTATGGTGGCACGTTTTTTGAATGGTTTATCTTTTATCAAGGATCTACTGCTCCTGCTACACCTACTGGTGGATCATGGAGTTACTCTACAAATACAGGAATACCTCCTACAGGGTGGTTAAATGCACCTCCTAGTTCACCAACTACAACTATTTGGTGGTCTATTGCATTTGTAAACTCTAAAACACCATCAGTTATTACTTGGTCAGCACCTTCACCTATTACGCAAAAAGGTCCAACAGGAAGTACAGGTCCGACAGGTCCACAAGGTATTCAGGGTATTCAAGGTATACAAGGGGTTACTGGTCCGACAGGAGCAACTGGTCCTACGGGCGCAACTGGTCCTACGGGCGCAACAGGACCTACAGGGGCACCTTCTACTATCATTGGTCCAACTGGTCCACAAGGGGCACAAGGACCACAAGGTATACAAGGTGTGCAAGGTCCACAAGGACCGACAGGTAATATTGGTTATACAGGACCCACAGGTCCAACTGGACAATTAGGTAATGTAGGTCCAACTGGACCAACAGGAGTTACTGGCGCAACAGGTCCTACTGGTCCAACTGGAATACAAGGTATTACAGGTCCGACGGGTCCGACAGGTCCAACAGGTTCACAAGGAATACAGGGTGTAACTGGTCCAACTGGTCCAACGGGTCCGACAGGTCCAACAGGTACTGGTGGTCCTACAGGTCCCCAAGGAACATCAATAAATATCAAAGGTACTGTAGCAACACCTGCTGATTTACCTCCAACAGGAAATAACGTAGATGATGCATATATTGTTGCATCTAATGGTGATTTGTATATTTGGAATGGAACTGCCTGGTATAACGTAGGTCAAATAGTTGGATCAACAGGTGCTACTGGTCCTACGGGAGCTAATTCCACAATTGCAGGTCCTACAGGTCCTACAGGGGCTTTAGGTCCTACTGGACCCACAGGAAGTACTGGTGCACAAGGTCCTACGGGACCCACAGGCTCGACTGGAGCAATTGGTCCAACTGGTCCAACGGGTTCTCAAGGTATTGTGGGTCCGACTGGTCCTACTGGATCTCAGGGTAATGTTGGACCTACTGGACCTACTGGGGCACAAGGAAACATTGGTCCTACTGGATCACAAGGTGTACAGGGTGTTCAGGGTATTCAAGGAAATACTGGACCCACAGGACCCACAGGAACGACAGGAAGTACGGGTCCAACTGGACCAACAGGCACAAATGGTATTAATGGTCCAACAGGTCCTACTGGGTCAAACGGAACTAATGGTCCGACAGGACCAACTGGTAGCAATGGAACAAATGGTCCGACAGGTCCTACTGGTACTGCGGGTGGAACTGGGCCTACAGGACCTACTGGATCTCAAGGACCTACTGTATATCCTAGCGCAGGTATAGCAAACTCTACTGGTAGTGCTTGGGGTACAAGTTATGCAACCAATGTAGCAAATGGTGTTGCAGTTTATGACGCCAACTTTAATTTATCAACTAATTGTTTATTTGAAGGTTTTAATGGATTAACTGCAAGTGGAACAACTCAAGTTTTAACTGCGGCATCTGTACAAAATTGGTATGTAATTGGAACTGGTGGACAAACATTCCAACTACCAAACGCAACTACATTGCCAAATGGTGCAACATTTACATTTAATAATAATCAAAGTAGTGGCGCAATTACCTTAAACAACAACTCTGGCACATCAATAATATCTGGTGGAATTCCATCAGGCGGTTTTGTAACTTTAGTATTGTTATCAAATAGTAGTGCCGCAGGAACTTGGGATTATCATTTTACCGCACCATCAAACGTATCTTGGTCAACCAATACATTAAGTTATGCGGGTTCTATAACCAATGCAACGTGGAACGGAAACAACATAGCGTTAAATAAAGGCGGTACTAATGCCAGTTTAACGGCTAGTGCGGGTGCGGTTACATATTCTGGAGCAAGTGCTTTAGCTTTAAATACACCTGGTACTAGCGGACAACCTTTAGTGTCTGGCGGTACGGGCGCACCTACATTCACATCTGCACTAACTGGTCTAACTATAGACAACACAGTAATAGGAGGAACTACACCATCTACAGGTACGTTTACTACTATTACAGGACAGACTGAGACTTTAAAGGGTACTGGACAGAACTTTGTAATTTATTCACAAACTATTGGAAATTCAAGTTGGGTTAATTCTGGAACGGCAACTTCTGCAACTAATACAGGAGCAACAACAGACCCTCTTGGTGGGAATACTGCAACATTAATTACTAGTGCAACAGATGTTACTCTTGGTGGAAATAACGTCAGAGAAGGTGTAACTGGTCTTTTTTCAAGCGCAACATATACGGCATCTGTCTATTTTAAATTAGGAACTGCTACTACTTGTTCAATTGCAATAAGAGATGCTAGTACTGGAATAACAACTACAGCAACAACTACAACATCAGGAGCATGGGTAAGAGTTAGTGTTACCGCATCTCTTGGAACAAGTTCAACACGTTTTGATTTAATGATTGGCAATGCCAACGGAACATTTTATGCTTGGGGTGCTCAATTAGAAATAGGATCTGTAGCTAATACATATATTCCAACCACAACAGCCGCAGTATACGGAACACCATCCCTGTCATTTAGTGGAGTATCAGGATTAGGACTACAATCAGATGGTAGTCTATATGTAAGCCCTGCTGGTAATGGTGCATTACAAGCACAACAGACTACATCTAGTGCTACAGGTGGTAATGCTAGGGGTGCTAATGCGGTTGATTTGCAGACAAGTAGAAGTAGTGCATCGCCAGTTGCATCTGGTGCTCAATCTGTTATTTCTGGAGGACAAAATAATACCGCAAGTGGTTCTGGATCTGTAGTTGGTGGTGGAACAAATAATGGTGCTGTTGCTAGTACATCGATTGTTAGTGGTGGAAACGGAAACTACAGTTCTGGACCTTTTTCTGCAATATTGGGTGGAAATTCAAATAATGCAAATTTAAATTATTCGGTAGCGGTTGCGGGTTTATCAAATACGGCTGGTGGTTATTTTAATTTTTTAGGCGCAGGTGCAAGTAATTCTGGAACATCTGGAAGTTCAGTAACAACACAGGCAACAACAACAGTTACATCAGGAAGCACCGCAGTAACTCTTTCAGGTTCTAACGGAGCTATTAAAGTAGGACAATTAATAACAGGAACAGGTATTGTTAACTACACCTATGTAGCCGCAATATCAGGAACCTCACTAACCCTGTCTCAAAATGCCAATGCATCAGGTTCTCCTACTCTTTCTTTCTACACTCCACACGGCATTGTCGTAGGCGGGGGCAATAACCAGGCTACTGGAGCCTATTCGTTTATAGGTGGAGGCGGGGATGCAGGAACGGCAGCAAACAGAAACGTAGCTAGTGGTGATTGGAGTTTTGTTGGTGGTGGATTTGGAAATCAAGCTACTGCTTTAGGTGCAGTTGTTACTGGAGGAGGTTGGTTTTCCGCTGGATATGGATACGCAAATATAGCTTCTGGAATAAGTTCATACATTGGGGGTGGAGCTGGAAATCAAGCTACTGCTACTTATTCTGGAGTTGTTTCAGGATATGGAAATACTTCTAGTTTGAATGGAGCTATTATTCTGGGAGGCTTTCAAAATGCCGCCAATGGATATTATTCAACAGTTCTTGGTGGTTATCAAAATAATGTAAGAGGTATTTACGGAAACGTGGTTTTTGGAGGTAGACCTTCTTTTACTTCTGGTGCTGGATTGGGTTCTGCTCAATCTGCAATGAATGTTTATACTGGACAATCAACTACTGCTACTGCAATACAATTGGTTTCAGATGGATCAAATAATTCACCTAGTACAACAAATATACCAGTTCTTCCCGCTCCCGCAACAGGAACATCTAGCGTATACACATTCCACGGCATAGTCTCTGCTAAAAACACGGCTACAACAGATGTAGCAGGTTGGGAAATAAAAGGTGTTATTCAGCGTACTGGTTCAGGAGTTGGTACAGTTGCAATGGTTGGAACTCCAACAATAACATTATTAGGTGCAACAACAGGAGCTATTACTGCAGGATGGGGCACAGTAAGTAGTGTTACTGCGGTTGCTGATACATCAAATGGTGGATTAGGAATTAAAGTAACAGGCGCAGCAAGCACTACAATTAACTGGAATTGTCGTTTAGATACGGCAGAACTTTTATAAGGAACTAACATGGCACTTAAACTAAACTTAGGCACAACTCAATTTGGCGCACCAGCACCAGAGGCTTACGCTAGAGTAACAAACTTTTTTGGAAACAAAGACAATATCCAAGTACAGGTATCTGTGCATTTCTCAAAGGATGCTAGAGATTCAAATCTAAGCCCAGTACTGGAACACGCACACTACATTGGACTAGCAGACTTGGCGGGTAAGGGTGAGCTGATGACTGCAATATACACAGTGCTTAAAACAATGTCTCAATACCAAGGCGCAACGGACGTTTAATTAACCAAGGATTTAGAATATGAAAATAGCAGTTTATGCGATAAGCAAAAACGAAGAACAATTTGTAGATAGGTTTTGTCAGTCAGCAAAAGATGCAGATCTTATTATGATTGGAGATACTGGGTCTACAGATAAGACAATTGAATTAGCATTGAAACATGGAAATGTTGTTGTACATGATGTAAGAGTTAGTCCTTGGAGATTTGATAAAGCAAGGGAAAATGTGCTTTTTTCAATGCCTGATGACATTGATATTTGCATTAGTTTAGATTTAGATGAAGAGTTGCAACCTGGTTGGAGAGAAGAGATTGAACGGGTTTGGACACCTGAAACAACCCGATTAAGATATAAGTTTGATTGGGGAGCAGGAATAGCCTTTTACTATGAAAAGATTCATGCAAGAAAAGGTTATATGTGGAAGCACCCAGTTCATGAATATCCAATTCCAGACCCAAGAACTGTAGAAGTTTGGGCACAAACAGATATGTTGTTAGTAGTTCATAAACCTGATCCAACAAAGTCAAGAGGTCAATATATGGATTTACTAGAGATGGCGGTTAAAGAAGATCCACATTGTCCAAGGAATGCTTTTTATCATTGCAGAGAGTTAACTTTTAATTATCGTTGGCAAGAGGCTATAGATGCTTTACATAAGTATTTAAAGATGCCTGAAGCCACTTGGATTAATGAAAGATGCTATGCAATGAGGTTGTTAGGCAAAAGCTATGAAGAATTGGCTAACCATTGGGAATGCCTAAAATGGTATAGGTTGGCTTGTGCAGAAGCTCCTAACACTAGAGAACCTTGGTTAGATTTAGCAATGTATTCTTACAGATGTTCTATGTGGGAAGAGTGTTATTCAAGTGCAATGACTGCTTTAAAGATTGTTGATAAGGAAGCGGTTTACACAATGGATCCAAGTGCTTGGACTGAAAAACCTTGGGATTTAGCCAGTATTTCTGCATGGCATATTGGTTTAAAAGACAAGGCAAGAGAGTATTGTAAAAAGGCTTTAGAGTTCAATCCAACAGATACTAGGTTAATTAATAATCTTGAGAAAATGGAAGAAGAAATAACATGATAACAAGTAGCTACTATACGGGTAGTGGGTCAAGTGATGGACTGTACGGGGTTCAGGGGAACAATACTGTCACTTACTTTATTTGGTATATTTATATCCAAAATGCAACTGCACCCTCTACTCCAACTGGTGGCTCTTGGAATTTTGTTACAAATGTAGGAACTCCTCCAACTGGATGGTCAGCAACTCCTATAACTTCTACTGGTAATGATTTATGGGTTTCACAGGCAGTAGTTAACTCTATTAGCCCTTCAACTCTTACCTGGTCAACCCCTGCAATATTCTTTATCCCTCCAATAATTGGACCAACTGGTCCGACAGGTTCAATTGGGTTAACTGGTCCAACAGGACCGATTGGATTAACTGGTGCAACTGGTCCGATTGGTCCAACAGGACCTACTGGGTCTATTGGATTAACTGGACCTACAGGACCCACGGGACCTACAGGTTCTACTGGTGTAATTGGTCCCACAGGACCACAGGGAACATCTATAAACATTAAGGGTACAATTGCTACTCCTGCAAGCCTACCTGCTACTGGTAACAATGTTAATGATGCTTATATCGTAAGCTCAAATAGTGATTTATACATTTGGAACGGAACTTCTTGGTACAACGCAGGACAGATTGTTGGACCACAAGGACCAACTGGACCAACTGGAGTTCAAGGTCCTACAGGACCAACTGGTAGTATAGGTTTAACAGGTCCTACGGGTCCCACAGGCGCACAATCTACTATTGCAGGACCTACTGGCCCAACAGGAACAACAGGACCTACTGGACCTGCTAACGGACCAACAGGACCGACTGGAGCAAATGGTACAAGCGGAACAAACGGACCTACAGGACCTACAGGACCTACAGGATCTAATGGAACAAATGGTCCAACTGGACCAACAGGACCACAAGGTTCTAATGGCTCAACTGGACCAACAGGTCCCACAGGAGCAAATGGAGCTAATGGATCTACTGGTCCGACAGGACCTACGGGTGCAGCATCTACAGTTGTAGGACCAACAGGACCACAGGGTTCTACGGGAAATACAGGACCAACTGGCGCACAGGGGATTCAAGGTGTACAAGGAAACACAGGTGCAACGGGACCAACGGGACCAACTGGTCCTACTGGAAATGGAATTTCAAATACTGGTGGATGGTCTGTTACCCCTAGTGGTACTAAGTTGTATTTTAATTACAACGGGACTAATGTGGGTTCTTTTGATTCATCTGGTAACTTTATAGCTAAAGCTAACATTACTGCTTATGGAACACCATAATGGCTACACCTATAACTGGACAAATTTCAGTATCTGATGTTAATACCGCTTTAGGTAGGTCATCGACTGCTTCGTTCAGTTTTAATGATTCAACATTTCAATTAATGACGAATCAAGGATCTACTAATGTAGATTTAAATAATGCTCATGCTTCTGCGTACATAAACTCTACAGTAACTAACTACAATGTGTACACAAGTACATTTGGCTCCCCCGCTACTGTAACTACATATAAAGTATTAATTGGAGCATCTGGTGTTGCAGGAGCTACAAGCACAGGGAATTATGCACTTAATGTAGGACAATTTCCTAGTGGATCTTCTGTAGTTTTAAATAATTATGGAACTATTGCGGGTGCGGGAGGTGCAACAAATAGCGGTACTGGTGGTCCTGCTCTTTATTCTGCTTATGCTAATCAAACTGTAACTATTAATAATTTTGGTGTTATTGAGGGTGGTGGTGGTGGAGGTGGCGCAGGAGGCTCTGGCGGTAGCGGAGGAACTGGTGGTACAGGTGGGCAAGGTTATTACACTTACATATCTGGATATAACACGGGTTACAACTATGCTTACAACACAGGTTCTCCTGCTTCTTATGTTTATTCAGATAATGGTCATGGTGGATATAACTGTACCGCATATTGGTCTGGAAGCAATGTAGGAATACCATTCTTCACAAGTTGTGGAGGAACTAACAATATTGCAGGTAATACTTGGTCTTATGGTGGAAATAGTTATATTGTTGGTTGTAGACAAGTTTTAACTTCTTATCGTTGTGCTTGTGTAAGAGCAACTAGATATTATTCATATTACACAATAGGTCAATATTACTCTACACCAATTTATACAACTGTTTACACATCTGGAGGTTCTGGAGGTGCTGGTGGTTCTGGAGGTGGCGGTGGATCTGGAGGTCGTGGTCAAGGTTATGATGGATCTAATGCTTCAGGATCTGTAGGTTCAGGTGGTTCTGCGGGTTCTGCGGGTTCTGCGGGGGGAACAAATGCAGGAACAGGAGGTTCTGGAGGAACTGGAGGTACGGGAGGTACTGGAGGAACAGGTGGAACATATGGAAATTCTGGAGGAGGTGGCGCAACTGGTAATACTGGCGCAACTGGCAATACTGGAGCCAATGGAAATTACACAAATGGATTAGGAGGTTCTGGTGGCGCAACAGGGTCTGGAGGCGCAAGTGGTGGTGCAGCAGGTTACTATTTGGTTAAAGCTAGTTCAACAACCACTTTGAATAATTCAGGTACAGTTAGAGGAAATTTAGGATAAATCATGGATCACACATTAGTTAACTATACAATTACTAACTTTAACGAAACTGAAAAACAGTTAGATGTTATTTTTGATGATGGTGGTTGGGCAAAAATTCAACTCAAAGCTCCGCTTCCAACTAACCAAGAAGAACTTGAAGCGGTTATAAAACAATTCACTCCTCCTCAAGAAGTAATGGAGGCAAAGAATGCAAATCCAGATTTAGGTTTTATTCATAGTTTAGTGAATCAAAGCAATCAAATAACAAGAGCTTCTACTGCTGACGTTGTATTGCCTGATGGAACAAAGGTTCTTCCTAGTAAACCTCCAAGTGATCAAGTTATAAAAAACAATCAAATACAAAACAAATATAACTTTGCTCAAGGATTGGTTGAGTTTGGCTTACTAAAAGAAAACCCTGTAGATCTAAATGAAATAGTTATTGATCCAACAGAGCCTCAACCCATATCAACGGGAACACAAACATTATGACTATTAATATAGGACCATCTCATTCTTTTACTTATGATGGCGCAAGAATTAATATATTTCATGCCAACAAAGGTGAAGGTTTACCAAAGCATAGCCACACTTATGCTCATGCAACATTTTGCACTTCTGGTTCTTGCTACATAAGGAAAGAAGGCAAAGAAGTTATTGTTACCAAAGAGACTCAACCCATTAACCTGATAGAGAATGAATGGCACGAAATTGAGGCACTAGAGGATAATACAGTCTTTGTTAATGTCTTTTCCGAAGGGAAATTTTAATCATGGCTGATGGATATACACCCCTAAGAGTACCTTTTTTAAACATGAGCTTTACACCTGATGTGCCAAGTAATGCTCTATTGCCAAACGAATATAACAATGGTGCAAACATTGAAGCAGATGTTCGTGGAATTAAAAAGGTTGATGGGGAAATATCCATATTAACTGCAATAACTGGAAACATAATCTTTATTGAAGGTGGTTTTAGGTATAACAATAACTGGACATATGTTATTGCTACTTCAGCAGGTATTTGGTACAAGTTAGATAACGCAGGTGTTTCTACAATAACTCCTCCATCACCATTTGTTGGTACAGGTTATTCATCCAATCCTGCAATAACAGGTTCTTGGATTGGGCAAGTGTTTATCATTAACGATAGCATTAACCCGCCAATGTATTTATTGCCTTCAGATACGCAAATACGTCTGTATGACAATGCTTATTCTGATCAAACACCTAATACTTATGTTTGGAACTATGAAGGTTTATTAGGTATTACATCTGTCAAAGCAGCGTTTGTTAGAGAATATTCCTCTCCAAATATTGGTAATATTCTTATTGCGGGTAACTTAACCAAAAGCACTTCAACAACAACAAAGAACTATCCTACTTCAGTAAGATGGAGTCAGTCTTTTGCTAATACTGGTGTTCCTGCAACCTGGGCACCAACTCTTACCAATACTGCTAACGAATTAGAAATTCCTGTTAGAGGTCCAATAATTGATGGATTTCCTTTAGGTCCTAATTTCTATGTTTGTAGTTACTGGGATACAGTAATCTTTTCTCCAATTGCCTATCAAAGTTATTCAGCTCCTGTTTTTGGTATATCTCCTTTTAAAAGAGGTAGAGGGTTACTTAATCAAAACTGTTGGGATAATGGTGATGATGTAGTTTATGGATTAGATGCCAGAGATATTTGGGCATTTGATGGAAGTAATTTTGTATCTTTGGCTAATCAAAAGTTAAAGAATTACTTTTATTCCAATTTAAACTCTAATTACATACAACACGTTCATGTGGTTAACAATACTAAAAAGTATCAAGTAGAGATTTACTATCCTGATTTAACATCTACTGGATATTGCAATAAGATGTTGTCTTACAGATACGATCTTAAAGTATGGAATCCTCCTAAAACAATTAACAATTCTGCTATGGCAGTAGAAGCTCCTGTGTATTCGGGTGGCACAACAGGTGGAACATTTAACCTATCATCTAGATGCGTTGTTTATGCACCTAATACAGGCGCAGGAGGCTTACAACTTGTTCAGACAGGTCAAGGTACATCTTTCTCAGGAAATGCCATATCGACTTTATTTCAAAGAGATAACATGACATTGTTAGATCCTGAAGGAGGTCCAATACCTTATACGCACAGGGTGTATGTACATAAATTATTTCCTGAAATAAGCACAAGTACACCTTCTGTAAACCCTGTAATAAGTATTACTTTGGGTGGTGCAGCATCAGTTGGTTCAACAACTTATTTTGGAGAAACTGAGACTGTTAAAGTAATTACTGAAAATCCTTGGGTTACTACGCAACAAAATCATGTAAGGACAGTTGCGCTTAAGGTTGCTTCAAATGATGCAACTAGTGCATGGAATTTAAATGCCATGACATTCTTATCTACGATTGTTGAGGATGCTTTCTAATGGCATATTTTGTACAACCAAATTCCCCGAATTCTGAATTAGCAGGAGCAATTAACTATATATTGGCTAACCTTAATTCCACTATTACTAATAACTTTAGTACAGGAATTGTTAGCTCCTCGAACACAACTGCTACTTCTACAAATGGTCAAACAACTGCATATCTTTATAGATATTTAGATATTGCTTATGCAGATGATGGGTCTGGTGCTACAAACTTTTCTTCAACTCCATTAACCACAAATCAATATTACGGGTTAAGAAATACAAACTCTAATGTTTATTCAACCAATCCTGCTGATTATGTTTGGTATCAAATCGTTGGTACTTTTACTACAGGCAAAGCAATTTGGTATCAAACCTATGGTGGTTTACAGATTAACTTACTTGTTGCTACATCAGCACCAGGTACTGCGTATCAGCAAGCTCCAAATGGATCACCAATAGATTTAACTATTGTTTCTACTGCAACAGGTTTGCAAGGTAGAAGTGCGTATGCAATTGCTAGTGTTACTTTGGCAAGTACTCCTGCAACTTATACAACTACAGGTAATGCAACCTTTCCTCCTCCTAACTCTTGGGGTGGATCTGAAACTTGGACCGCCAACCCTGCTACTTATAATGCAGGACAAAATCTTTGGCAAATAGATGGAATATACAACCCAGCTACGAATCTTACATTATGGGTATCACCTTTTCTTGCTACTTTAAAAGTGGGTTCACTAAGCGCAATAAACGCAAACCTTGGAACCATTACTGCGGGTACATTAAATGCAGTAACAGTTAACTCATCTACGATAAATTCTACAACTCTTAATACAACAACATTAAATTCTGCGACTATAAATAGTGGAAGTATCAACATTGCTAGTAAATTTACAGTAGATACTTCTGGAAATGTACAGATATTAAGCGGAACTTCAGGTGCAAGACTATTAATACAAAACAATGTAATTAAGGTTTATGATTCTTCAGGAACTCTTAGGGTTCAACTTGGAGATTTATCAGCATGAGTTTTGGTCTCAACGTCTGGAAATCTAATGGAACAACAAAGATTGTTGGTCCTACGGATTCTGGTGGACGTTGTTTTGTTGGAATAATTACTAGATCACCTGAAACCCCTGGAACTACGACAACTTATACATATCCTAATGTATCTGATGGATCTTATTTAAGGGTTTATCAATGTGGTGCAGGGGCGCATACTTGGTATACAGGTACATCTTCAGGTCAAGCAACTGTAACTCTTGTAGCAACAAACAAAGCAGGATCTACTTATTACACACCTAGTGCTACTACTTTATTTGTATTTTCAGTAACCTCTAACAATCCTTTGTTTGGGTTAAATATGTTAACTGATTCTGGTCAAAAGTCAATATCTAATATATTTCCTGCGGCAGAATTCTTGGGTAAAATTTCCATGAACCCAACCCCAGTAAACACAACTTCGGTTACTGGATATACGCAATACCAATTTTCTAGTAATAACTTTTACTATGGAGCAAATAGAAATAAAATTATTTTATGGAATTTACCAAGCACTACGCAAGATGTTTGGTTTACTGGAGATTCTTTCTTTTTCCCAACTGCCTCTTATTTTGTAGTTAACTGTTCTGTATTTGTTGCATCTGGAGCTAGTTATACATTGCCAGAGGCTTTTGCTTTTTCTGTGGATAATTTGCAAAACTCATCCAATGGGTTTGGCTTAAGAATGTTTGATGGTTCTGGAACATTGATGTTTGATTCAGGTTTAGATCATATGGCTATAACTGGATTTGAAACAACTTTATCTTATCCTTTAACAACAGGAAGTGTTAATACTTACACAATGAGTACTTTTTCAGGCATACAACCTGTATTTTTGGTTCCTCAATATATTAGAGAGCAATGGTCAAGAATTGGCATTACTACTCAATCCCAAGGATATCAATATACGGGAGTTGTACAAAGAAATGGCACAACACTTCAATCTGAATTAATCAGAACTGCAAGTTGGATTGAAGATTCTGTAATTACAGGAAGTTATGCGTATGGCAATAGTGGTTCATTAACTGAAGTTGTTGTTAATGGAAATCTATATGGTGCTACTAATTTTTAAAGGTTAACTATGGGACAACAAACACAAATGTCAGGAGGTAAAACATCTTCTGCTTTACCAGGACAAGATGCAAACCCTCCAGGAACACCTGTAGGAGTTGCGCCACAAGGTAAGGGTGGTAGCCAACAAGGTCAACTTATGCAACCTAGTCAACCTGGTCAAGCGGTTAACACAGTTTCATCTGGACAACCTATAATGGGACAACCAAACAATTACATGAATACAGTAGGCAATAGTACTCAACCAGTATTCAATAACCAAATAAGTCAACCGCAAAATAGCGGGAAAGGAAAGGGTTAACTATGGGAGGGTCATCAAAAGGTAGTCAAAGTACTTCGGTTGCGCCTACTCAAGAACAATTACAAACAATTAATTTGCAAAATCAATTTTTGCAAAGTTATTTGCCTACTCTTGCACAAGCAACGCAAGGAGCAGGTAATGCCTATCAAGGTCAAGTAGGACAGCTAAACCAAGCATCACAAAATGCTATAAATACTGCTAATACTGCGGGTAATATCCAAGGCAATATTGGTGCTAATGCTTTACAACAAGGCACACAAGGGTTAAGTAATTTATTTAGTCCGCAATACGAACAAGAGCAAGTTCAAGGTGCATTAGCTCCTGCCGAACAAGCGGCACAAAGAGCCAATGTAGCACAACAAGCAGGATTTGCAGGGGCAGGTGAACTTGGGTCTGCTAGAGATGCTTTGGCAGCTCAACAAACGCAAAACATTAATCAACAAACTCTTGGATCTATTGCAGCACAAACTGAGGCAGGGATTACTGCGGGTAGAGCAAGTGCAGGACAATCTTTGCTCAATGCGGGTACTGCAAACTTAGGAGCAGCACCTGGAACTATTGGATCAACTTTAGGATATGCATCTGCACCATTAACAAACTATGGTCAGTATGCAAGTTTACTATTTGGTGCTCCATCACAAACACCAAATTACTCTGGTACACAAAGTACAACTAGCTCTGGTAAATCATCAGGCATTGGAATTAAAGGGTAAACAATGAACTTTTTACCTGCAATACCTGAATTAACGCAACAAAATCAAGGTACTGGTTTTGGAGATTGGCAACAATATGCTGGATATGGAAAAGATAAACCATTTGGCGGGTCTGGAGGAATTGTTCCTCCATCTATTCAAGGAATAAGCCCTGGTGAACAACCTAAATCTTTTTCTGATGCTTTAAACAAAGCCGCATCTAATGTTGGAAATTCTATAAATAATTCAATTAATGGAATTTCTTCAAGAATTTCTGGAGCTTATAACAATGCTTCTCAAGGAAATATGTATCAAGCATTGCAATCTTTAAATAGCAATACTCAAGCAAATTCTAATAACGGAATTTCTGATGATGTTATAGGTAATGCAAGTGGTATGGATTTAATAGATAAAAGGTAAATGTATGCCCATAGAACCTCCAGTAATGAATCCTGTTGCTCCTAATTTGGGTCCAGACACAACAAAATTAAACCCTGAAAATAAAGAAGTAACTACTAATATTCCTGCATCTGAACATCCAGGCAATATTTTAATGTCTCAAGCGGTATCTCCATTAAATGATACTAATGGACAAACTGTTCCTGAAAAATTAGTTAACAAAGTAATACCTGCAATTAAATCTAACAACCAAAAAGATCTTGCAGAAATTATTACTCAACATAATAAAGAAACAGAAAACCATCATATTAACGAAAAGACCAATTGGGAAGGTGTTATTATGAGTTTGCTAGGTGGTCCAAATTCTTCTATTGGACAAGCCTGGAGATATTTCAATGGTGGTCCCAAATATGATGAATTGGCAGTTGATCCAAATAATAAAAAATATGCAGTAACTTACAACATGAATGGAAAAGTTGGTCAAGCATATGAATATGATCCAACAAAAGAAAATGGAAGGGGTAGACAGTTAACTTTACAAGAATACAATACCATTCCATTAATTACAAATAAAGATTCTTTGGATTCAATGACTTCTCAATGGAGAGGACAATCTTATTTTGCTGATAAAAAGAACAATACTAATAGTGATTTAGTTTTGGGTACTCAAAGAGATGCTTACGCAGCAAAAAGTTTAGCAAACAATAGTATTTCTTCTAATCAAGAATACAGAGATTTACTTTCTAAAACTGTTTTAAGAAGACCAGTTTTTGATGCAACTGGGAAACCAATTATTGATTCTAAAACAGGACAACAACTTGTAAAAAATATTCCTGTTGGCGATTTTATAAATTCTTTAAGTCCTCAAGAAAAAGCAGATCTTGCAACATATAAATCTAGACTATTTCAACAAGGACAAACTGCCGGAAGTAGTGCTTCAGGTGGTGTAAATGTTAATGCAAATACTAATCAACAAGGTACTAATGGTGCTACTGTTGGCGGAGGATTAAGTGGTACGGGAGTTTCTCCATTAAGCGCAAGTGGTGGTTTGTCTGAATCACAAACGCAAGGAACAAATGCAGGTGCATCTGGCAGAATAGAAAACGCAAATACATCTGGCACAAGCGCATCAGCACAATCTACAACTGATCCTAGAGCTTTAATGATGGGTATGTTGCTAAAAGCAACAGGAAATGATACTCAAGCAACAAATAATTTGATGCGAATAATGTATTTGCATAACCAATTGCTTGATCTGGATAATAAAACGCCTGAAAATTTTAAAAATATTCCAGGGTTTAATAGAGTTGCTCCTGATGATATATTCACATCTGGGCATAACAATTTAATACAAAACAGTATAGCAAGAGAAGAAAATGCTCATCACGCATTAGGTTACGCAAACAGAGTTTATGTTGCCGCAAAAACAAATCCTGACAATATTGCAAATCTTGACTTAAATCAAGTTCAACAAGATTACCAAAATTCTAAAATGTTTAAAGCAATTCGTGATACTTATGATTATCTAAAAAGGGATTCTCAAGGTGAAAAAATGCCTAAAATTCCAGAAGGTACTTTAAGAGTAAATCCAAGAACTCACAGATTAGAAAGATTAATTAATGGTGTTTGGGGAGAAGAAAAATGACAATTTCATCTGTAAATACAGACCCCGCAGCTTCAGATATGGCGGTTCCAAGATTTATTGCATCAGATATTCAACAATCAGAACCACAAGCAAATGGCTTAATGCCTACACAAACACCAATGTCTGGGGTTAGACCTCCAGCTATTAAACAACCTGCAACAGGTGCTGTTATTCCTTCCGCAAATCAAGTTTCAAATCTTACTGGCACAGTTGGTAATGCTGCAAAAACTATGATTTCTAATGTTCCTGCACCAAATCCTCCATCTTCTGCCAAAAAACTTGGTCAAGAATTAATGGAAGCAGGTACTGATTTAGTTAGCAATCATCCTTTTTTGGTTTATTCTGCTTTAGGTGGAATTGCAGCAGGAGCAGGTAAGGTTGCTTATGATAAACATACTCATCCTTGGTTTAAAGAAAATAAAGAAAGTGTTATTGAAAACAGAAAAGAACCTGTTTTAGAAGTTGAAAAACCAACTATTGAAAAACCTGAAGCGGTTTTAAAAGAAAAAGAAAAAACTCTTTCAGAACTTGCTGACAAAATGCCAGTAAACAATGAACAATTGAAAACTGGTCAAGATATATTAAATCTTACTAATCAACCGAATCCATCTGTTTCTAATAATCCTGTGGAAAGTGGTGATAATGCAAATCCTTTAAAAGACCCAGGTGCAGATTCAGGAAAATCACAATTAGAAACAACTCAAGAATCTACAAATCAAGAACAACCTAAAGTTGAACCTGCTATTGGAGAAAAAAAACTTGGAACAGAACCAAGACAAAATTTAACTCATGAACAATGGACTGAACATTTAAAAAATCCTGAAATTAGAAAAAATGTTGAAGACCTATTTAAAACAAATAATCCTGAACAAGAATTATCTATTGCATTAAATCGTGGTGGATTAAGTGAAAAAGAAGAACAAGCTATATTAACTGGCGAAGGCAAAGATATGTATAGCAATAAATCTTCTGAAAAAAATACGACAAAAGAATCAGGTAATTTAACTAATCCTGCCGAAAATCCTACACAAGGTGGTGTTGAGCAAGTTAAAAAAGAAGTTAAAGGCGCAGTAGTTCCAAGAAGAAGTAAGCAAGAAACTCAAATTGCTAATGAAGAAATGCGATTTAACAAATACTACAATCAAGTAGCTAATAGATTGGCAGGAACAGAAAACTTAAAAGAGCATCCACACATTACTGAACAATTTGATAAAGCATGGGAAGATGTTTTCCATAATGTATTGGGCGGTAAGATGGAGAAATCTCAAGGAGGAGCACCTGCCAAAATACATGAAATAGAAGCTCATATTAATGCAAATCCAGAAAAATATCCTGATTTGGTTAAATATATGTCTGAAGCAAAACAATATGCTAAAGGAAATATAAATCCTAAAGAAGGTGGTTTTTCTCATATTGGCGCAATGCTTGGGATGCTTGGCGCAGGTGGTCTTGGTGCTTATATGGTTAATAGATATGGAAATCCTTTTCAAGAATCCATGAAAAAAGCCAATGAAGCTATGGGTGAGGCTACAGGAACACAAGATTTAGGGAAGGCTAATAAAGCTGAAGAATTAAGTCCTGCAATGAGAGCAATATTTACAAAAGCAAGTAATCCTGTTTATCGCAAAGAAATTAATCAACAACTTGCAACAGAAAAGAATCCTGAAAGAATTAAAGAACTTAAGCGAGAGCTAGAAAAGGCTAAATAACATGGAAAACGTAACCCACGAACAAATATACGAAAGGTTGGTTTCTTTAGAAGCCAAGGTTGATGACATTGATATCAATACTAAAGGTATGGTAGAAGCGTTTAATAACGTCCAGGGTGCGTTTAAAGTGCTTGGATGGATAGCCAATGTAGCCAAGCCTATTATTATTGTTGTAGGGTTCTTTACTGCGCTGACTGCATTTATACAGTTCTGGAAGAGGTAATGGAACCAATTACTGCCTGTTTAGCAGTACTCTCTGCGGTTAAGCAGGGTGTTGCTATGTATAAAGAGTTTAAGAATACAGGCAAAGAGGCTTTTGGGGTTATGCAAGAGATATCTCAAGGGTTGGGATCATTCTTTGAGCATAGTGAAAAAGCCCATAAAGAATTAAAAGAAAGAGAAAAGAACCCTCCCAGGGGTAAATCTATTCAAACTCAAGCCTTAGAAAATGTACTTGCTAGAAAGCAATTACAACAGGCAGAATACGATCTCAGACAAACTTTAATCTATGAGACACCTAAAGAGTTGGGTGCTATGTGGGATGAGTTCCAGGCAGAACGTAGTAAGTTATTGGCTGACAAAGCTAAGTTTGATATTGCTCAAAAAAAAAGGATATCAAGGATGCTAGAGACAGGCAAAAACAACTTGATGTCTTGCATTACAGAATTGCTATCGGTACGTCAATCTTTGCAGTACTGTTAACTATATTTGGTTTAATGTTTTACATCAGGCAAGACTATTTAAACAGAAGAGAAGATGAAGGTTGGTATATAGAGTTTAAAAAGAACTTTATGAATGATGGTAAAGAGGTTGAGTGTTACAAAATGTTTAGGCAAACTGGGTATCTACCAAGATACTGCAACTAGGAGAATGATATGTTTGGTTTAGATGCGTTATTAGGTATAGGTAATAAGTTAATTGATAAACTAATTCCTGACCCACAAGCAAAGGCTCAAGCTCAAATGGAGTTGGCTAAGATGCAACAGACGGGTGAGTTAGCCCAGCTACAAGCTGATATGACTGAGCAAGAAGAGCTTACTAAGCGTTTACAGGCAGACATGGCTAGTGATTCATGGTTGTCCAAGAATATTCGTCCTATGGTCCTTATATTCCTTTTAATGGCATATACAGGGTTTGCTATTGCTTCTATGTTTAACTATGAAACCAGAGGATCATATGTTGAGCTATTAGGTAACTGGGGTATGGTAGTGATGAGTTTCTACTTTGGTGGACGTACATTTGAGAAGATTGCTGATAAGGTGAAGAAATGATTAATTCTAGAGATTTAAATGAACTACTTCCTGTGGTTAAAAGTAAAGCTGAAGCCTTTATTGAAACCTGTAAGCAAAATGATATTGATCTATTGGTTACAAGCACTTATAGAGATATTGAGTCGCAAAATGAACTCTATGCTCAAGGACGCACTAAAGATGGAAAGATTGTCACTAATGCTAAAGGTGGTGAATCTTTTCACAATTATCGTTGTGCTCTGGATGTCGTACCGCTTGTCTCTGGGAAACCCGACTGGGATGGATCTCACCCAGTTTGGAAAAAAGTAGCAGAGATAGGAGAGAGTATTGGGCTTGAATGGGCAGGAAATTGGAAAGGTAGTTTTCGTGAAATGGCTCATTTCCAATTTACTGGCGGTCTTACATTAGCTGACCTAAAAGCAGGTAAAAAGATAGAGGGTTAGTAGATTAACCTGCCCTCTGCCAGGTGCTAAAAGGATCTATACCGCATCAAAATTTCAGGGGGTGCGGTACAGGACCAAGCCTTTCTCATCTACAAGGATAGTTGCTTGGCGCAATTATGATCCCCCTATGATTCGCAAAGAAATATTAAAACTAACCAAGATATTAACGTAAAAACTGCACCTCCAATCATACACAGAGCTGCAAATATTAAAGAATCTATAAGCATATTATCCTCCTAGAAGGGTAGACACAGGGCAGGAGTCCAATCAAAATCCCCATGCCTACCCAAAACTAATTAAAAAGGTACAGAATCATCCTCATCAGGGATTTCTCTGCGTGTAGATTGTTGTATGTCTCTGTCTTTTGGTGTTAATGATAAGCTAAAGAATTTCTTTTTATCTTTTTTGCTTTCTTTAATCCAGGCACTTAACCAGTACTCTGTACCATTTACATTAATCTGACCCTTGTATACGGGATCTGTTTCCTTTTTAGCATTGTCGTTTTTAAACAATGTACCTTTATTTGTGTTGTCAAATGCTCTGTATTCACTCATTTTAAAGATTCTCCATGTTTCTTAATTGCTGACCTTGTTGTACTAGTTAACTTCTTCCAAAGAAATGTTTTCTCTTCGTCATCTGTCACTTTTAAATACTCTTTGTATGCACCCACTATATCGCCCTGTGAGACGATATCTTCAATACCTATTGCAATGTCTGTCAATTTGTTTTCAGAATCCTCATCAAGCTCTATAACGCTATCGGTGGGGGTCTGACGTTTAACGGGGGTCTGTCCAGTTGTAGCATCTAATACATCATGCTCAACAATCTCAAGTGCAGCAACCCACAAATATCTTCTTTGATAGGTTTCTACTGCACCAATGTTTTGTACCTCATGGCATCCTTTAAGTGCAGCAGATCCCATTGGTGAAGTAATGACAATAGTATGCTCACCAGGAGCATCTATGTTTACTATTGTCATGGTTGCATATTCTTTTTCAAAAGATATATTGGCGCACAAACCTACTTCATCAAAGATATTTAAAGCAGGAATAAGAAAGTCTCCAAGCTCAAAGTATTGGTATCCTGCAAACTTATTTAACCCCGACTTCTTCAGTTTCTGCTGATGAAACCTGCTCCTCGCTAGATTCAATTTCTGATATGTGTTCATTTGTTTTATTCCTAATCTTATAAATTATTTGTTGGTTAACTACTTCATATTCATAAACAGTATCACAAGTGTCACATCTCATGATACCTTTGTACACAATGCGATACAAATTTTCGGACTTAAGAGACTTTGTGTGTCTCCTAATTCCACAATATTTCTTCGCCTCATTGCACTCTTCACGCATAGCGATCAAACTCTGTTGATACTATCTTACGTTGGGTGTCTCTATCAAATTCTCTAAATCCAATAAAGTGCTTATGACCACAACAAACTTCATTGGTTGTCTGAGCTTCTAGACAATGTTCACAATAATGTAATCCGTAGAATTCTTTCAAATTCTTAGCTATAAAATCTTCGTAGTCTTGCTTTAATTTCATTTTGGATCTCCTTAAAATAGTTTACTAATCTCTTTCTAAATGACCATTTATATGGTCCTTCTGTTTCAATTTTCATACTGCCTTCATTACCCTTTGATTACGACCTGAGAAACCTGGTCGTTTCTCTCCTGTATCCACTATTAAACCTTTCTTCATCAGAGGACGATATCTAGGAGTAATAGAACTTGCTCTGTATTCAGCCAACATATGCTCTACGTCTTGGCTAATACACCCATTTGGAAAGCTCCTAATCGTGTCCAGAACGATTTGTTCTAACTTTGTAGGATCTACTGACTGTGCAGCTTCTTTTGATGTCTCAGGGTCTGTAGCTCTTGCTAAACCCCTGTTAACCATTTGTCCTAAATCTTCAAAGAATTGGTTAAATGTTTTCATTGCTCTACTCCCAATGATTCTAAAAACTCTTCCCAATAGTCTCCACGTTCCATTAACTTAATAAGAACATCACCATTGCATACTGTTTGTATATCCATGATAAATTCTGCATATTGATCACTAAATGACAGATCATCTAATTGTTGATTACTTAACTTCATTTTGGGACTCCTTCTGTTGTCTAATCCAGATTATTAAATCTGCTATATCTTCAAACTTATGTTTAGTACTTTGAGCAATCATGTCTAGTACAAACTGTTTTCCATCCGCAAAACCTTCTCTATACGCATCTACTTCATCTTTGATACTCATGTTATTCCCCGTCATATTCATTTTGTGATTGTTTAATCTTTTCCCAGACTAGATTTTCAATTTCTAGCATATCCTCCTCAGATAGGATTAGACTAATGTCTACACCTTGGTAAACAACCTCATAAATATCAATTGACTCTGAATAATCAGGTTCATACTTAGCACCATAGCTATCTGTTGACCCTACCTGACCTGCGTCATAAGTAAAGTAAACCTCTACATACTGATCTCTATAATCTATTCTTAACTTACTCATTTGTGGACTCCTTAAAAGTTAATCAACTACTTGTTGATGTAAGAAGTTTACTATATTGGTTAACTAAATCAATAGTATGTTGTAAATATTTAACCAAATTACAACAATGTAATAAAAATAATTGTAATTAATACTTTATTAGTCTTTAAACGCTAATCTTAATTGGTTTAGTAAATATGGTATACTAAATCTTTTAGGAGAAATAGATGACAAAGAAAATAGACAATATCAGTATTGAAGAGTTAGAGAAAAGAGCAGGTTCTATGTATAAAGTAGCAAAGATACTAGGTTTATCTGTTGTTGCTGCTTATAA
>Ga0208872_1000616_pt1 | contig 24872 bp, 25 predicted proteins | sample CryBogCBH12Aug08_FD_185508 | JGI IMG/M metagenome (GOLD analysis project Ga0208872, IMG submission 185508) | Freshwater microbial communities from Crystal Bog, Wisconsin, USA - CBH12Aug08 (SPAdes) | ecosystem: Environmental > Aquatic > Freshwater > Lake | place: Crystal Bog, Wisconsin, USA...
TTCTCGCCATCTTGATCTTGGGGTTACTGGATGCTCTCGCTTGTCTCGCCGCGTTCATGTGGGTACTCCTGGCGGGCGTGAGCACCGGACACCTGTTCAGCGTGCACATGACGGTGACGGCCCTGACGCTGGGAGCCATCTGGTGCGGCCTACCGGTGATGATCACCAAGATTCGCCCCTTCGTTCGAGACCACCCGGGAGAATTCCACGATTGGTGGTTACGATCCGGCGACGTCATCGTGGGTGCTCTTTTTGGTGGTTACCTCGCGTCGAAGCTAGTGGCGACGTTGCCGATCGTGGCGAACTTGCACGTTCCCTTGACGGCGCACGCCGCGGACATTGGCTGGATCGTCGTCGGTGTCGTGGCTGCGCGCTACGTGTTCACCACCATGATCGCCTTCGCGTACCCGCGGCGACTACGCGACGTACACCCCACTGAACTGCCGGATCAGTCATTGCGGTGGGAAATCAGTTCGCTGGTCGCTCGCTCGATCTTTGTCGTCCTCATCTTGTACACCATTTTGGGAATGTCGTGGATGGTGGTCGTCATCGCCGCCATCGTGACGATCGGTTCATTTCTGAAAGGCCGAGTGCTGGCCCGCGAAGTGGGGGACTGGTTGTACCGTGTGGTGCCCCGCAACATGGGCAAGGTACTTGCGGTCTCGATCGTCGGGACGGCCGCGACGATAGCTCTGAGTTCACATTCAGTTCCGCCGTTTTGGCAGGTCGCACTTCTCTTGTTGACGGTCGCACTCGTCAGTTTGGTGTTGGATGTGCTGTCGGGCTTGTCCGGTCGTGAGTTCCCGGCCTCGTGGCCGACGCGGATGGCCGGGTTGTTGTTGGTGATCGTCACGGGTCTTTCTCTCACCGGGCACCTCTTCCATTTCGCCTGAGATCTGGCGATCGACCCCTAATGTGATCGCAGTTGTTCGAGGAGGTCTGATGGAACACGTCGATACGGCGATGAGCGCGACATTGTTGATGGTCCGGGTCTTTCTGGGCGCGATGATTTTCGCTCACGGCTTCTACAAAGTTTTTCGTGGTGGCAAATTGGTCGGCACGGCAAAGTGGTTTGACTCCATCGGCATGCGTCCCGGACGTCTGAACGCGGCCATGGCGGCAATAACGGAACTTGGTACCGGCGTCCTCTTGGTGCTCGGCCTCCTCACACCCATCGCGGCGGGAGCTCTCATCGCGTTGATGGTCGTGGCCATCGTGACGGTTCATCGTAAGAATGGATTCTTCGTCTTCAACAACGGCCAAGGCATTGAATATTGCCTCGCCATCGCCGTCATGAGCCTGGTCCCCGCCACCTTCGGCGCCGGGAAATATTCCATTGACCACCTCATCCACGGGTCGCTCTTTCATTGGCTCGCGGTGCCATCTCACGGACTTGCCGTGGGTCTGATCTTGGGTGTGGGCGGATCATTCTTGCAACTGGCGGGGGTCTACCGTCCCAACCGCGCGGCGTAAATTCCTGACTCGGCGCGTCAACAAACCCGTAATATGTGACCAAGTTTGTCAAGAATTACTACTGGGGCTTGTGAGGTCTGCCGTGGCATCAATTATTCGTATTCCGACCGTCTTGAGGGCCGCCGTCGGTGGGAACGCAACCCTGTCCGTCGAGGGTGCCACCATCGGTGAGATTCTCGGGAAAGTGGTGGCGGAATTTCCGGGTGTGGAAGCGCAGGTGTTCAACGCGGACGGTTCCTTGCACAAGTTTCTGAATATCTACGTCAATGATGATGACGTTCGCTACATCGGCGGTCTCACCGCGGCAACCAAGGATGGCGACGAAATCACGTTGCTGCCCGCCGTGGCGGGCGGTGCCACGGCGTGACCCGATACGCCTCCGTTCTCGATTTGATTGGTAATACTCCGGTCGTCGACGCCTCCGCGTTGTCGCCCAAGGCGAATGTCAAGATCTGGGTGAAGCTCGAAGGTCGTAATCCCGCCGGTTCGGTCAAAGATCGCGTGGCGTTGTCTCTCGTGGATGCGGCCGAAAGAGACGGCATTCTCACACCTGGTGCGCCGGGGCAGATTTTGATCGAACCATCCAGTGGAAATACGGGTATTGCGCTCGCGATGGTCTGCCGGATGCGGGGCTATCACCTCAAGGTCGTTCTGCCGTCGAACGTCTCGGTCGAGCGAACTCAACTTCTGCGCGTGTGGGGAGCGGAGATCATCACGTCGCCCGGAACCGAGGGGTCCAACGGAGCGGTGCGCATGGCTCAGGCGCTCGCGGAGGAAAATCCTGATTGGGTGTTCCTCTACCAGTACGCGAATCCCGCCAATCCGGACGCCCACTACCGTACGACGGGTCCCGAAATCCTGGCCGACGTGCCCGAGATCACGCATTTCATAGCCGGTCTCGGTACCTCGGGAACCTTGATGGGTGTGGGTCGCTACCTAAAAGACCACAAGCCGGGTGTGCAGGTGTGGGCCATTGAGCCGCCGAGCGGAGAAACAGTGGACGGATTGCGAAGTTTGGATGATGGTTACATACCTCCCGTTTTCACGCAGAACAACGGGACCGAATTACTGGATCGCAAGGTGGTCGTGCGACCAAAACAGTCCATTGAGTTCACGCGAGCCATGGCGGAAATTGGTCTCTTCGTGGGAATTTCGTCGGGAGCGATCATGGCCGGAGCCGTGAAGTGCGCTCAAGAAATTCCGGACAACGTCGAGGCCACCATTGTGACCGTGGCCTGCGACGACGGGTGGAAATACTTGTCGACGGGAGCCTGGACGGACGACGTGGACGACGTGGTGGAACGAGCGAAGAAGATCATCTACTTCTAGGTCGAGCGGCTACCGTTACGTGGCCGACCCGAGGAGTATGTGATGAACCCCAGCAATTTTGTGCGAGCTGACGGACGACGTGTTGATGAGTCCCGCCCGCTGAGCTTTGTGCGCGACTACACCGAGATGGCGGCGGGAAGCGTCCTGGTCAGCTTCGGGCGCACCAAAGTTCTCTGCACGGCCTCGATCGAAGAGGACGTCCCGCGGTGGTTGCGGGGCACGGGCAAAGGGTGGGTCACCGCGGAGTACTCGATGTTGCCGGGCTCCACTCCCGAACGGGCCAACCGAGAGGCCGCCAAGGGCAAACAGTCGGGTCGCACGCAGGAGATTCAGCGGCTGATCGGGCGGTCACTTCGTACGGTCACCGACCTCGCCAAGATTCCCGACGTGCAGATCACGGTGGACTGTGATGTTCTCCAAGCCGATGGGGGAACGCGTACGGCGTCGATTTGTGGTGGCTACGTGGCCTTGCATGACGCCATCACGCGTCTCGTCCAGCGTGGAGTGATCAGCGAACACGCGTTGAGCGACCTGGTAGCGGCGGTGAGCGTGGGCGTAGTGGGTGGCATCCCCATGTTGGATTTGCCCTACGAAGAAGATTCGCGCGCGGACACGGACATGAACGTCGTCATGACTGGCGGCGGTTCCTTCGTTGAAGTGCAAGGCACCGCCGAACACCAGGCATTCACTCGCGCGGAGCTCGACGAGTTGCTCGATTTGGCGGCTGGCGGCATTGCGAGGATCCATGAAGCGCAGCGCGAGATTCTCGACGTTCCGCCGGTGGAACGCTCGTGAGCGCAACGTTCGTCTTGGCGACGGCGAACGCGCATAAGACGTTGGAGATCGCGAAGATTCTTGAGCCGCTGGGCGTTGTCCTTCTTCCGCGACCTCCAGAAGTACCCGACGTTGACGAGACCGGGGAGACGCTGGAAGATAATGCGTTGCTGAAAGCGCGCGCTTTGGTGGACGCGACCGGACTGGCTGCTATCGCGGACGACACCGGCCTTTTTGTCGATGCCCTCAGCGGAGCACCAGGTGTTCATTCGGCCCGCTACGCGGGTGCTGACGCGACGGACGAAAAGAACGTGGTGAAATTGTTGGACGCATTGGCATCAGTACCGGACGAACATCGCACGGCCCGTTTCCGAACTGTCGCGGCAGTCGCTCGACCCGACGGTTCTGTCACGGTTGTGGAAGGAGTACTCGAAGGGCGGATCATTCATTCTCCGAGGGGCTTCGGCGGGTTTGGGTATGACCCCATTTTTGATATCGGTGACGGTCGCACACTTTCAGAACTGTCGGCGAATGAGAAGAATGAGATTTCTCATCGCGGACGGGCGTTTCGCGAACTTGTGAGCGTCCTGCGGAACCTCTAGGCGTCACGAGCGAAGCGTTTGCTCCGTAGTGTGGCTATGTGAGCGGCACATTTGAGATCCCCATGTTTCCGCTGTCGTCGGTGGTCTTTCCCCATCAGCGTGTGCCGCTGCACGTGTTTGAACCTCGTTATCGTCAATTAGTCGACGACGTGCGCGCTGGCGATGGACGATTCGGGATTTGCTTGATTGCCCGAGGCGCCGAGGTCGGTGGTGGTGATCAGCGCGTGGACGTCGGGACCCTCGTGGAGACTGCGGCCGTCTTCCCCTTCAGTGATGGTCGTTCGATGCTCGTGGTTGATGGACAAGAGAGGATCCATATCCTGGGCTGGCTTAGTGACGATCCCTATCCGCGAGCCGTGGTCGAAATCGTGCCCGGAGTCGCGACCCCGTCCGAGCCCTCCCTTCTCGCCGCGACGGAATCCGCGGTGCGTGCACTGCGGAATCTGCATAGCGAGATGCACCCGGATAGTTGCGTCGATACCGAATGCGGCTTCGCCGCCGATCCGTGCGTACGGGCATGGCAATTGTGCGCGGTGACGCCGATGGCGACGTTGGATCAACTGCAATTGCTCCGCTTGTCGAGCGCCGACGAGAGATTGCGACAGCTCCTCGAAATCTGCTGTGAACGCTACGGCGACCTGACGCGTCAGCTCACAGTGGACAATATCTAGCGGGCTTCGAGAAGGTCGACGACAAAGATCAGGGTCTCACCTGGGGCAATGACGCCACCGGCGCCCCGATCTCCGTAGCCCAGGTGAGCGGGGATCACCAAGCGTCGACGTCCCCCAACTTTCATGCCGGCGACACCTTGGTCCCAGCCCGCGATGACGTAGCCGGCTCCGAGGGGAAACGACAGCGGTTCGCCGCGATCCCAGGACGCGTCGAATTGGGTTCCCGTCGACGCGGATACACCGACGTAGTGAACAACGGCCGTTTGGCCATTTTCAATAAGGGCTCCGTCACCGACGACGATGTCGTCGATAACGAGGTCGGTCGGCGCGGGTCCGAGGTGCGGTTCGACGAGTGGCTTTTCTGTGCTCATGGCGAACACATTAGAACCGGCGTCGGCGCTCGCCGCCACCACCACCGCTCATCACGCGAACATTGCGCGCTTCAAGACCCTTAGGACCTTCCGCCAACTCGTAGCTCACGCGCTGGCCGGCCTGCAGTGTTTTGAAGCCGGTGCCAGCGATATTGGAAAAGTGGATGAACAGATCCTGACCCTGGGAGTCCACGGCGAAACCGTATCCCTTGGAGTCATTGAAGAAACTCACCACAGCTTCTGGGCCTCGTGCGCCGGTGCTTGCGGGACGCGGGTTCTTCGGGCCACGGTGTTCGTCACGGTCTCGACTCGATGAGGCGTGCGGCGCGCGATCCTGGCGATGAGGAGCGGCCGAGCGGTCGGCGAAACTGGGACGCTCGCGACGTTCCGGTCGGCTAGCGGCATTGTCGTAACTACGGCGTTCAGTCCGAGTGGCGACGACATCACGCTCACGGCTGTTGTCACGGTCACGGTCACGGCTGCTGTCACGGTCACGGCCAAATGAGCTTGGTGCGCTCGAACGACGGCGGTCGTTGGACTTGGGTGCCGTACGGCCATCGACGCGCTCCGCGGCCGCCTCGTCATCGACGGCACCGAGGCGGATCGCCACAGCGTCCTCCGGCGAATCCATATTGGCGGGAATTCCGAGCGCCTTTTGCAAACGGCGAACTTGACCCACGGTGTCTTCTCCGACGAGGGAGATGACGACGCCGGTTGCGCCAGCGCGACCGGTGCGACCCGATCGGTGGAGGTAGTCGGTCGCCTGAACCGGGGGATCGAAGTGAACAACGCAGGGAAGGGCGTCGATGTGAATTCCACGAGCTGCGACGTCTGTGGCGACGAGGACACGGATCTGTCCGTTTTTCACACTCTTGAGGGCGCGCTCACGCTGAGCCTGCGTACGGTCGCCGTGAATCGGCACCGCGGACACACCTCGGTCTTCGAGCTGACGTGCCAAGCGGTCGGCGCCGTGCTTGGTGCGCGTAAAGACAATCGCTCGGTCGTACTTATCGGCAATGTCCGCCGTGATCTGGGAGCGGTGGTCGCGCGGAACGCGCCAGAACAAGTGGTCGACCTCGCTGGGTGCTTCCGTTCCTACGACGTCATGGACGATGGCGTCGTGAGTGAATTCCTTCACCAGTGACTGGACATCTGGCCCCATCGTGGCCGAAAACAACATGACGTGTCGACGGTCGTTGGTTTGTTCGACAATGCGACGCACCGCCGGGAGGAACCCCATATCCGCCATGCGGTCGGCTTCATCGATCACGACGGTCTCTACATTGGAGAGATCGAGTGCGCGCTGTTCCATCATGTCCTCGAGGCGTCCCGGGCATGCCACCACAATGTCAACGCCCATCGACAATGCCTTGCGCGCGACGTTGTAGGACGTACCGCCGTAGATGCACAGAACTCGTCGTCCTCGATCTTGAGTGAGTTGGGCTAACTCTTTTTGAACTTGAGCGGCCAATTCGCGGGTAGGAACCAGGACGAGGCCGGTCGGACGGCGAGGTGCAGCTTTCGGCGTCCGCGAAATTAGGGCCAAGCCAAAGGCGAGAGTCTTGCCGGAGCCGGTAGGAGCCTTGCCGACGATGTCGCGTCCGGCGAGAGCATCAGGAAGCGAGGCTTCTTGGATGGGAAACGGTTCAAGGATGCCGCGCGCTTCAAGGCGTCGGACAAGGGCATCAGAGACACCGAGATCGGCAAAGGACATGGACATGACTACTCCTAATGAGTTGAAATGAGTCCAACTCGAAAAGTCACGTCGAATCGGTCTCCACCGCCGGATGCGGCGAACTACAGCGAGTCAACAATAGCACAGATTGTCGAACGGGTGTTCGGCGAGGTCACATTGGTGCGGGCGAGAGGACTTGAACCTCCACTCTCAAAGAGAACTGGGACCTAAACCCAGCGCGTCTGCCATTCCGCCACGCCCGCGGACCGCCACGACGATAGTGCGCGAACAAGTATCTCGACCAGAACAAGCGGGCAGCGTTAGCGTTCGCATATGACGGAATTAGATTCATCCGCGCAAACTCCGGAGGATTCCAAGGTCGGAACCTTCTCGTATGGCAAGCACTATTACGCGACATACGACACCGCGCCGTATGAACACTCGGAGTTGTGGACGGCGACCTTTGGCAACTTTGCTGACGGAATTATGAGTCGATTTCAACCGCGCACCGTGCTCGATGTCGGATGCGCGAAGGGATTCATGGTCGAAGCTCTCCGCGATCGGGGCGTTGAGGCGTGGGGGATTGACGTTTCGAACTACGCGATCTCTGCCGTCGCACCTCACGTGGCGCCCTACGTGGCGGTCGCCTCAGCAACGGACCCACTGCCGGAGAATTTTCCCGATCGCTTTGATCTCGTGATTTCACTCGAATGTTTGGAACACATTGACCCTTCGTTGTGTCCGAGGGCGCTTGATCAATTGACGTCCTTTTCGGACGACATCTTGTTTTCGAGTTGCCCGAGTGACTTTGCGGAAGCGAGTCACGTCAATACACGTCCCCTTGAGGACTGGGTCGCCGATTTTGCGTCACGCGGCTTCTTGAGGAATTTTGCGATTGATACCTCCTTTGTCATGGCGTGGGCCATTGCCGTGCGACGCAGCGACGACGCCACTCGACGTGAAGAAATCGTTCGGCGATACGAACGCGCGTTGTGGCATGAGCGCCAAAATCATCTCGGAGCGCGCGAAGTCTTAGCGGAGCTGACTGGTCAACTCGAGGAGTTGGCTGCGGAGCTCTCGAGCTACACCGACGATGATCAATCAGTGACACGCGCGGAGCACGTTGCTCTCCATGAGGAACTCGCCGCCGTCTACGCCTCGCCTCAGTGGCGTGCCGGTGGACGCCTCCTCGCCCTGCCGCGAGCCTTCCGCCGAACAAGAAAGAAGCCTTCTACCTGATCACGCCCTCGTGGGAACAAATGGATTCTCGCGTGCGCACGGTAGATTGGACACATGACTCAACTCGCCGCCTCAGACGGAATGCCGTCCTTTGATCTCAACCAGCGCCTCCTCAAGGAGCGCATCGTCTTCCTCGGTTCCGTCGTTGATCAAGCCTCCGCGAACCGCATTTGTGCTGAACTCCTGCTCCTCGAAGCCGAGGATCACGAAAAGGACATCAGTCTCTACATCAACTCGCCCGGTGGATCGGTCACCGACGGCTTGGCGATTTACGACACGATGCAGTACGTCAGTTGCGACATCCGGACGATTTGCTTAGGGATGGCGGCGTCGATGGGTCAGTTCCTCTTGTGCGCGGGAGCGCCCGGGAAGCGATTCGCGTTGCCGCACAGCCGCATCTTGATGCACCAGCCCTCGCAAGGTGGCATGCAAGGTCAAGCCTCGGACATCGCGATCCAGGCGGAGCAGATCATTTACATGAAGCGCATGCTCGCAGAACGCATTGCGTTCCACACCGGTCAACCGATTGAACGCATTGAAGCCGACTCAGATCGCGACCGTTGGTTCACCGCTCGGGAAGCTTTGGACTACGGCTTCATTGATGCCGTCATCGACCGTTCGGCGGTGCGTTCCGGGAGCAACTGAGCGTGACCGATTCATCGACGCCGGCGAGAAGGCCGGTCGAGGATCGCCCCGTTCGCGTCGTCTCTGCTCGACCCTCCTTCGCGCTGCGGCTGCGAGAAATTTGGGACGCTCGTGAACTCCTGACGTATTTCATCATTACGGACATCAAGATCAAGTACAAGGCGTCCGCTCTCGGACTCCTGTGGTCGATGTTCGCACCGGCGGCGACTCTCGCGATTTACTGGGTTGTCTTCGGCCTCATTCTCAAGAACAACATGCCCGCCTTCGCGTTGTTCTTGTTCGCCGGGTTGTTGGTGTGGAACTTCTTTTTTTCCGTGATCATTACGTCCACCAGCATCGTCGTCGATCGAGCGGGGATCGTGAAGAAAGTCGCGTTCCCGCGCGAGATCCTGGCTTTGTCGACGGTGGGAACGTCCTTTATTTACTTCCTGATTCAAAGCGGGGTCATGGTTGTGTTCATGGTCGCGTTCTGGCGTGGACCCGACTGGACGATGATCTGGCTACTGCCACTGTCCATTTTCTCTCTCGCGATTTTTGCGGGGAGTTTGGGGATTTTGCTGTCGGCGATCAACGTGTACCTTCGCGACACTCGGCACCTCATCGAAGTAGCCCTGCAGATGTGGTTCTTCTTGACGCCGATCATTTACTCCTTCGAAGCGCAGGTCTCCAAGCGGCTGCATCACGTCCATGGTCTGAACTTGACGTGGCTGTATTTGCTTAATCCGGTGACGCCGACGGTCATGACGTTTCAACGAGTGATCTACGCCACTCCCGTGGTCCAGTCATTGGCCCCCGGGCATCCCACGCTGACTGTTCTACCTACGTGGCCGATGTCGACGTACGTGATCTTGAATCTGGGAGTCTTGGCCGCTGGCGTTGCGTTATTCGCCGTCGCTATCTCGGTGTTTGGGCGCCTTGAGGGAAATTTCGCGGAGGAACTGTAGTGACTGCTGTTGTTGAGGTCGACAAGATCTCGAAGCGTTTTCGCCTGTATCACGAGCGACACCGTTCCATCAAAGATCGCATCATTCACCCCGGTGGTGGCACCTACACCGACCTGCAGGCGCTCGACGAAGTGAGTTTTGCCATCGATTCAGGTCAGACGGTGGGCATCTTGGGCCGAAATGGTTCAGGAAAGTCCACGTTGCTGAAGTGCATCTGCGGCGTGCTCAAACCCAATAGCGGACAGATCTTGGTGCGCGGAACATTGGCCGGACTCTTGGAACTCGGAGCGGGTTTTCAGCCGGAGTTGTCAGGTCGCGACAACGTGTACCTGTCGGGCTCCATGCTCGGATTTTCCCGCAAAGACGTTGACCGGATGTTCGACACGATCGTGGACTTCAGCGAACTCGAAGGATTCATTGATACGCAGGTGAAGTTTTATTCGTCGGGAATGTACGTGCGGCTGGCCTTTGCTGTGGCCGTCAATGTCGACCCCGACGTCCTGGTCGTGGACGAAGTGCTGGCGGTGGGTGACGAGCGATTCCAGGCGAAGTGCATGGACCGCATTCGACAATTTCAACTCGAGGGCCGCACCATCATGCTGGTGTCACACAATGCGGACCAAGTCCGTTCCTTGTGTGATCGCGCGATCGTCTTGGATCGTGGCCGCATGATCGCGGACGGGCCATCGGGAGATTCGGTGCGGATCTTTCGTGAAGCGCTCATGGGGGAGGGGCGACCGAGTGAAGGCGAGGCGCCCGCGGCGGTGTCGGTGATGATCGAGTCCGTCTCCACTGCTACCGGTCGATTTAGTGCGCGAACGAACGAGCCTTTCAATTTTGAGGTGGCGTTGTCTGCAGCCGAACCATTCGAGGGCTACTTCGTACTAGAGCTGCACACGCATGACGGCACTCTCGTGGCACGGACGGATCCGACGGGTTCCCCGGTGTCACTTTCGCCCGGCTCACAGCGGCTCGGTGTCGGATTGCCGGAATTGCCGTTGTTGGACGGTGACTACGAGTTGAGCGTGGGTCTCGTCAGCGCCTTTGGTCACAGCGTGGCAGCGTGGCGCGAACAGGTGGCCACCGTGGAGGTCGCCTATGACGGCCGAGCGAGCGGACTCGTGCCATTGGCTCCGAGCGTGACGCTCTACTAGAGCGCTTGGTCGCTCGCGAGGCGGGGATAGGCCCGTAGCGCCCCAAAACGTCCCAACTTTCCGACGTCATAGGGGTGGGCGGCACCAGCGAGTAAGCGGCGGTCCCCTCGAGAATTTCCGTACGCGTAGACCTCAGCGTCAGCGGGGATCCCGTTATCCGCCATCCAGGAGTGCAGACGCCGCAACTTTTCTTCGCCCCGGCAATTGTGGCCGAGGTACCCGCCGGTCAATCGTCCCAGAGGATCGACGGCGAGCCGAGTTCCGACGAAGCCGTGGGCACCGAGTGAGGTCGCGATTTCACCTACGTAGAGCTCGGGCGATGCGGACACGAGAACCACGGTGTGACCCTGTTCGAGGTGCCACTTCAACCGAGCGAGTGTGACCGAGCGACCTCGGCGAGCTAGGTGGGATGCGGCGAAGGCTCGAGATTGCTCTTGGACGTCGGACAGACTGCGTCCCGCGAGAACACCGGTAAAGAGGGACTCTTTCGCCTCGTCGGCCGCTGTACCGCTGCGAAGGACGCCCCACGCCAAAGGAAAAGTACGCACGAGGGCTGCTCGATAGGCGACCGCACTTCCGCCCACGGCGCGCAGCCACCGAAAAACGCTGCCACCTTCGGTCAGGGTGCCGTCAAGATCGAAAGCGGCGATAACGCTTGAAGAAGGAGTCGACATGGTGGCTAAGTCTGGCACGTCGGGTTTGCGACACGGTAACTAATCTTGACAAAACCACTCAGGATTTGTGCAAATCGTGTTTTTCCTCCTAAGATGAAAGGGACGTTCGCCCCACGAAGGTGCGAATTTCATTCGAAAAGGAGACACCATGGCGATTCGCCTCGGAGATGTGGCGCCGGACTTCTCGGCGGAAACCACGGAAGGCAAGATTAACTTTCACGAGTGGCTCGGCGACAGCTGGGGCATTTTGTTTTCGCACCCCAAGGACTTCACCCCGGTGTGCACCACGGAGTTGGGTGCCTTCGCCAAGCGTAAGGCGGAGTTCGATGCTCGCAACACGAAGATCATCGGCCTTTCGGTGGACTCCGTGGACTCCCACGACCAGTGGAAGGGCGACATCGCGGAGACGCAAGGAACGGCACTGAACTTTCCGCTGATTGGCGACGAGAATCGTGAAGTAGCGGGTCTCTACGACATGATTCACCCGGCCGCCAACGACACACTCACCGTGCGCAGCGTTTTCGTCATCGGACCGGACAAGAAGGTCAAGTTGACCCTCACGTACCCGGCATCAACGGGCCGCAACATCGATGAAATTCTCCGCGTTCTGGACTCGTTGCAGCTGACGGCGAACTACCAGGTTGCGACTCCCGTGAATTGGACTGATGGCAATGACGTGATCATCGTGCCGGCCGTGTCGGACGAAGATGCGGAAAAGAAGTTTCCGAAGGGTTTCAAGGCGCTCAAGCCGTACCTTCGCGTGACGCCGCAGCCCAACAAGTAATTCACTGTTCCGATCACAACTGCGGGCCGTCCTTCGGGGCGGCCCGCAGTTTTTTTGTGTAACCGATATCCGTCGTGGGGATAATCTCAGCCGGTAGCGTCGCTGCGGAGCACATGGGGGATATATGACCGCTGGATCCGGCACCTTTACGTACGCGGACCAAACAATTCGGCGACTCGGTTATGGCGCGATGCGCATCACCGGACCCGGTGTCTGGGGTTATCCCGATGACCTGGAGAACGCCCGAGCGGTACTGCGACGTGCGGTGGAGTTGGGTGTGGATTTCATCGATACGGCCGACTCATATGGCCCCCACGTGTCCGAGGAGCTCATTCGCGAAGCACTCCACCCCTACGGCAATGTGCGCATCGCCACGAAGGCCGGGCAACTTCGTACGGGACCGAATCAATGGGTTCCCTGCGGCCGACCCGCGTATCTCCGTCAACAATGTGAGATGTCACTGCGTCGTCTTGGTCAGGAATCTCTGGATCTTTTCCAACTGCATCGCGTGGATCCGACCATGGACGCCGACGAGCAATTTGGCGCTCTCGGTGAACTTCTGCACGAGGGCAAGGTCCGTGCCGTAGGTCTTAGTGAAGTGTCGGTGGAGAGCATTGAGCGCGCGCGGGCGATCGTGCCGATTGCGACGGTGCAGAATCTCTATAACCTGGGCAATCGGCAGAGTGAAGATGTCCTCGACTACTGCGAACGTGAGAACATCGGCTTCATTCCATGGTTTCCCGTTGCTTCGGGACAGCTAGCGCGACTAGGGGGACCGCTCGATGAGATCGTCCGCTCGAGCGGACACAGCGGGGCGCAATTGTCATTGGCCTGGCTACTCCAACGTTCTCCCGTGATGATCCCGATTCCTGGCACGGCGTCGTTGTCACACCTCACGGAAAACTGTGAGGCCGCCGATATCTCGCTCGCACCCGAGGTCGTGGCCGCCCTCAATGGTGTCGGCGCATGACGTATCCGAGCATCTCGACAGAGAGACTAAATCTCGAGTGGTTGGCGCCGCCGTTGGCTCACGCGATTTTGCGAGGCGAGAGAGAAGACGACTGGGGCGACGGTTTTCCGACCATCGGCGAAGTGAAGGCGTCGCAGTGGTCACTCTTGGTTCGCGAGGACCCGATGACGCTGAGCCCCTTTCTGGCCTTTGTGATTCGTGTGCGCGCGAGCGGGCTACTCGTGGGTGGGGCCGGCTTCCACTCGTCGCCCCGGAACGGATCCGTGGAGATGGGCTACGGCCTCGCTCCCGCATACGAGGGATGTGGTTACGCCACCGAAGCGGCGATTGCGCTCTCTCGGGCAGCGTTGGCCTCGAGCAATGTTGAGCACGTCGTCGCCAAGACGGATGTCGAGAACGTCAAATCGAAACTGGTCCTGAAGCGAGCGGGATTTAGCCCTCAGGACGCACACGAGACTGAATGGCGCTTGGACCGTTCAGTTATCGACAATCTCATCTCGTAGCTGACGCTTGAGGACCTTACCCGCGGGGTTTCGCGGAAGCGGTTCGTCACGAAAGTAGATGTGCGCGGGCACGGAAAAGCGCGCCAGTCTCGTACCCACGTGGTGCTTGAGTTCTTCGGCGTCAACCTCGCGACCCGGACGGCGAACGATCACCGCACCCACTTCTTCGCCGAGAACCGGGTGAGGAATACCGATCACCGCGCAGTCGGCGACGTCGGGATGCTCAAAGAGGGCCGCCTCGACTTCTACCGAATACACGTTCTCACCGCCGCGAATGATCATGTCCTTGGCGCGGTCAACAATGAAGATAAATCCGTCCTCGTCGATCCGGGCCACGTCACCGCTGTGGAGCCAACCCTTGGTGAACGCCTTTGCGGACTCCACTGGCTTGTTCCAATATCCCCGCACGACATTCGGTCCCTTGATCCAAAGTTCGCCGGTGACGTCCGGACCCTTCGGCAGGTCATCAGTGGGCTCTTCGCCCTCAAAATCCTCCGGCACGATGGCAACGTCGTTAATCGGAAGAGCCGGTCCACAGCTGGCGGGTTTAGCGACGTAGTCCGGGCCGCCATTGAGCGCTACCGCCGCTGAAGTTTCGGTAAGTCCGTATCCGTTACCGGGTTGACCCAAGGGAAATGCCTCACGAATCCGACGCACCAGTTCCGGTGGCGAAGGGGCACCCCCATACGACACCGATCGCACGGACGAGGTGTCGAAGGAATCGAAATCGGGGTGATCGAGTATCTGCATTGCAATCGTGGGCACGCCACCAAATGTGGTGATGCGCTCGTTCTCAATAATCGCGAGCGCCTTGCCCGCGTCGAAGTGATGCATCATCACCAATTTTCCGCCGGAGGCGGTGTTGGTGATCATGACGGCAAGGCAGCCAGTGGCGTGGAACAGAGGAATATTGAGGAGGTACGAGTTCTGGATGCTTGCACCCTCACTGTCCACGTTGCCGCCACCGAAGCGCACAGTGCCACGTTGTCCCGAAAAGAACAGATTCATGAGGTTCGTAACGGCGTTGCGATGTGTTCCGACGGCGCCCTTGGGTCGTCCGGTGGTACCCGAGGTGTAGAAAATGGTCGCGTCGTCGTCGCTTGGAATCTCGATCGCCGGCGGCACGACGTCTCCGTCGACGTCCCCAAGAACGTCTTCGAACGCGCGAATATTGATGCGATGGTGCTGTTCGCCAATTTCGGGACGTCGGCCACGATCCTCGGAAATCACGATGATTTCGCGCAAGTATTCGAGTTCGTCGAGATGGGGGCGAATTCGCGCGAGGCGATCTTCGTCGACGATGGCAATGATTGTTCCCGAATCGCTCAATCCGTACGCCAGCTCTTCGCCCGTCCACCACGCGTTGAGAGGAACACTGATGCCACCCGCGGCGATGGTTCCCCAAAATGTAAAGACCCACTCGGGTAAGTTGCGAGCGGCCACGGCAACTCGGTCGCCATTGTCGACTCCCATCGCGCGCAAGCGATGCGCCATGGTGGCCGCGATGCGGTAGTGCTCCGCGAAGGTGTAGCGCTCGTCTTCGTATACGAGAAAATCCTTGTCCGCATGATTCAGCGAGAGGTCAAGAACCTGCTTCAAATTGGCGGGTGCGTGTTTCCAGACACGATAGGAAACGCCGCGGATCTCGGCCACGTCCATTTCAAACATTTGACCAGGAGCGGTCATCTGCGCCGTGGCTTCCTGGATGGTCATTGGCGTGTCACTCATGGGTACTCCTTTGCGCGGCGTAAAAGTGAGGCTAGTTCTGCGTTTCAGCCGAAGCGGGTGTTTCGGGGGGAATCATGAGCGCCTCGCGGTAGAAACGCAATTCTGCAATCGACTCGAGGATGTCGTCCAAAGCTCGGTGGCTCGTCGCCTTTTCAGGTCGTCGGCGAAGTGCCTGGGGGTACCACCGTTGCCCGAGTTCCTTAATGGTCGAGACGTCAACGTTGCGGTAGTGAAAATAACGTTCCAGTTCAGGCATGTATTCCTGCAGAAAGCGACGGTCGGTCCCGATCGAATTTCCCGCCAAGGGAATCACGCCCTCCTCGACACCGGAGTCGCGGAGAAACTGAAGAGTCGCTTGCTCTGCGTCTGCCATCGTGATCGTCGCCGAGCGGATTCGCTCAAGCAGACCCGATCGAGTGTGCATCTGGGTTACGAAGTCACCCATTTCCGCAAGGGCCGTGTCACTGGCGTGGATCACGATGTCCGGACCTTGGGCGACGACATTGAGGTCATCGTCAGTCACGATCGTGGCGATTTCCACGATGACGTGTCGCTGTGGTTCGAGTCCGGTCATTTCGAGATCCATCCACACGAGCACGTTGCGCAGGATACTGATTCCCTTCGCGGGCGCGCGAAATGACCACTAACCTTGGCCGCTATGGAAGTCCCGATCAGGGTCACAGGTGATTACGCGAGCGTGCCTCGCTACGCCCACCCGGGTGATGCGGGATGTGATCTCGTGGCGAACGAATCGGTGACGTTAGCGGCGGCCGGGGGTCGCGCTCTCGTGGGTACCGGCATCTTCGTTGCGGTACCCGAAGGACACGGCGGCTTCGTCTTGCCGCGCAGCGGCTTGGCGACAAATCACGGCGTGACCTGCGCAAATGCACCTGGTCTCATCGACCCGGGGTACCGAGGCGAGGTGCGTGTCTCTCTCATCAATCTGGACCCACACACGGACTACACAGTCCACGTAGGTGACCGCATCGCACAACTGGTCATTCTGCCAGTACCATCAATCTTCTTCCATTCAGTCGAAGAGTTACCGCCGGCGACTCGCGGAGATGGTGGTTTTGGGAGTACAGGCAGATGACGTTTCGAGTCCTTGATCCGCTCGACAGTGCCTTCGTCACGCTCGAAGTTCCTTCGGCGCCACTGCATATTGGCGTGATTATCGAACTTGACGTCACCGATGACCTGGATCCTCGCGAACGGTTCGAAATCATCAAGGCCAATGTGGCCGCGCGCGTTCACGAAATTCCCGTTCTCTCCCAACGCATTCTGAGAACGCCGTTCGATTTGGCGTGGCCGGTGTGCGCCGAAGACCCGGACTTTGACATCGATTTCCACGTGGTGCGTCGCGCGGTGCCGTCGCCGGGTGGCGAAGCAGAACTGGACGCTCTCGTCGGGCGAGTGATGAGTCGAGAGCTCGTGCCCGATCGACCCTTGTGGGAGCTCAACGTCATCGAAGGATTGGCAGATGGACGAGCCGCCATTGTCATGAAGATCCATCACGCGCTGGCGGATGGAGTGTCCGGCGCGGCCACGTTCGCAAGGCTCTTTGACATCTCACCGAGTGTCCGCGAGCCGTCACCACGCGAAGAAACTGCAGCACCCGCTCCGCTACCGACGCCGATCGAAATGCTCTCGCGCACAGCCGGTGAACTCTTGCGACGACCCGGAGCATTGGTGGAAGTGGTCGCCGCGGGGATGGAGCGCGCCGCCGAGGTGATCGAGCGAGTGGCGAAGACAGTGGAACCGAGCGACACCGAGTCGCAGGACGACGAGTACAAACAACCCAATATTTTCCACGCCCAACGTACGTCCATTAATGGGACGCCCGGTCACTCAAAGAAATTCACGAGGCTTCGTGTCGATCTCAATGAGGTGAAGACGGCCGCGAAGAGTCGGGGTGCCTCCGTCACGGACTTCGTCATGGCGACAGTCTCGGGTGGCCTTCGACGGTTATTTGATGCGCGAGGGGAAGTTCTGACGAAGGATCTGGTCGCGTTCGTGCCGATCAACGTTCGTCGCCAAGGTGCCGAAGACGCGATGGGCAACCAGATTTCGGCCATGCTGCTCGGATTGCGCACGGATGTTGAAGATCCCGAGGAACGACTGCGAGCAATCACGAAGGCTCAGGCCATCGCGGCGGAGCAACAAAGAGAGCAAAGTGCTCGCCTGCTGATGAATCTGGCGGCGGCCGCCGGCCCCACGTTTACGTCGGCCGCCGGACGTACGTTGGCGGCCCTCGAGCTTTACGACCACTTGCCGCCTGTCGCCAACGTGGTGGTGTCGTCGGTGCCGGGTCCGCCGATTCCTTTGTGGTTGAGCGGGCATCGGGTGGCCACGGCCGCACCTCTGGGACCATTGATGGCGGGATTGGCGTTGAACGTCACCGTCTTTGGCTACGTGGATCAACTGGAATACGGACTTCTGGGGTGCGCACGGCTCATTCCCGAATTGGCTGATCTTCGTGACTACATCGCTGAAGAGGCCGACTACTTCCTCAAGACTCCCGTTCCCGACGAAGAGTTGGTTGATCTCGATTCGTAGGCTAAACTATTCATCGACGCGGACGTAGCTCAGTTGGTAGAGCGCGACCTTGCCAAGGTCGAGGTCGCCGGTTCGAGCCCGGTCGTCCGCTCCAAATGTCGTTATACGGATCACGTATGACAACAGATTTCATGAAACGAGGCTCCTCTCAGAGGAGCCTCGTTTCGTTTCCTGGCGCCGAGACACTTCTCGAAGTCTCGGCGCTGGGGTGCTGCGATCAATAGGATCAACGCAGGAGGTCCCCATGAGCGACCTAGTTCAAGTCAGCGTTTCGGGCGACGTTGCCACCATCACTATCGACGATGGAAAGGTCAACGCGCTCTCACCGGCCGTTCTCGCCGCCACTCACCGCGCATTCGACGATGCGACGCAATCCAAGGTTGTCGTCGTGACCGGACGACAAGGAATCTTCAGCGCGGGATTTGACCTGTCCGTTCTGCGTGCGGGCGGTGGGGAAGCGGTTGATCTCTTAGAGTCGGGTTTTCGCTTAGCGGAAAAGATTGTGAATTCCCCGGTGCCAGTGATCGCCGCGGTTGGTGGCCACGCCATGGCCATGGGCACCTTCTTGGTGCTGAGCACCGACTATCGCATTGGACCTTTTGGTCACTACAAGATCGCGGTGAACGAAGTATCCATCGGAATGACCGTGCCGTTGGGGACGCTCGAAATATGTCGTCGTCGTCTCACGCCGTCGGCGTTGCATCGAGCTGTCACGTTGTCGCACGTATTTGAGAACTCAGAGGCCTTGGCCGCCGGGTTCTTCGACGAGCTGGTTCCGGTAGACGCGGTTCTCGCGCGGGCGCATGAAGTTGCCGCCACGTTGGCCTCACTCGACGGTGGTGCGTATCGCAGTACGAAGGACCGATTGGATGCGGCGGCGCGCGACGCCATCCAGGCCGGCATCAGTCAGGACATCGCGGCTCTTCGCTAAGTCTGCGAGGTGCTCACCGCGCTTGCGACCGTGTGCCAATTGATGGTCGCACGACCGCTGTTCCAGGTGACGACGAGGTCCTCGCAGAGTGGATCCACAAGATCCCTGGTTTCGTGTGAACTCTGCTGTCCGGCTGCAAAAAGTCGGTCGACTTCTTGCCACTCGGTCGCCTCGTACTGAGCTAAGCGGTCGGACAGAACAACGAAGCCGGATGCCGCCAGGGCGCCGTCCGCGACGACCTTTCGTTCCTCGGCGGTGAGTTCCGTGTCAACCGGTCGCAATAAGACGCAATCCGGATCGAGAGTGAACCATCGTTGATGGAGAGGTGCGCGAAGCAACGATGGCCCCACGGCATTCCGCGCCGCGACGGTCACATCCGCAAAGCCGGGAAAGAAGAGTCGAGGCTCCCAAAATGGCGCGACGTCCATCGATACTCGCATGGCGTCGACGATCCCAACCGCACTGAGAAGCGGGCACCCGCAACCCACGAGATACGCGTCGTCGCCGATGCCCGCCCGTACCGCTTCGAGGCCCGCCCGCAGAGCCCGAGCTCGCGTGGTCGAGGCGGTGTGGCGTTGGCCTACGGCCGCCGCCGCGTGCAGAAAGTCAATCTTGAAGTAGTCGAATCCTTGAGTCCTAAGTGTCCGAAACGTCGCTTCGATGTGCGCGAGGACGTCGGGATGGGTGGTGTCGAGGGCGAAGATCTTTCCACCCCAGCCAGCGTGAAACAGTGCCGTCGTCGGTAGGCCTTCGTCGTTGCGCACCAGCCATTCAGGGTGTTCTTTGGCGACCGATCCGCCCTCGATCGCGAGAAACGGCGCGGTCCAGATGCCGGCCGTCGCTCCGGCCCCTGAGATCTCACGGGCCATTTGATCCATGGGTACCGACCACTTCTCGTTCACGGTGGTCCACTCGCCGATATCTTTCTGCCATCCGTCGTCAATTTGGACGACGGTGATGCCGTGTTGCACGGCGAGGGAGAGGTTCTCTCGAATATCGTCGGGCGTCACGTCGCCGAAGTAGTGGTACCACGAACACCAGCCACGCGGCACGTCGCGAGCAGGCAACGCCCCCATTTCGGCACCCGCCAAGGTGGCGTAGTCACTGTAGGTAGTTCCCGGATCACCAAGGCCGATCCAGAGAGGTTCGAGGACGTAGGTGTCCTGGGGTTGCACGACTATGTCGTCGAGAAGCCATTGAGCCTCGAGAGTTCCGTGGTGGTCAACTTTGATGCGTCCAAATTGCGCGTGCGCGCTCAGGAACCCGCACGTGCCTCCGTCAAAAACGAGATAGGTGTCGCCCGCGATCTCCATTCCCGCCCCTTCGGCGTCAGCAAACATCTGTCGGCGAAACCATCGAGGTGCGTCGCGACGTTCGGGGTGAACATCCGTTGGTTCGCATACCCGCACGGCGGACCATGACTGAAAGCCGTTCTCAATGACCCGGGAAGCCGTGATGTCCAGAGGTAGCCGAATCCGGTCCACTCGACAACTCCGGGAGACCCGAAACGAGATATCGACGCGACGTCCGGAGCCCACTGCGCTGACGCGAACGGCAAACTGGGCGTCACTCTCGACGCTCGAACACACGAGTTGAGGTTGCATGGCCATCTCGCCATCGTGCCACGCCGTCTCCCACGAAGTGCGCTGCCTATGATCACTTGCGGAAGGAGGCTCGCGTGTTACATCCAGAGATTGCCGCCATTGTTGACGCCGTGCGCGCGTCACCGGCTCCCGTCATCACGGCCGACAATGTCCTTGAACGCAGAAGCGCCTATCACGATCTCGCTGTTCACCTGTGGCCATCACCGACCGATGTTGCGGAGATTCGCGAATGCGCGATCCCCACACCTGAGGGTTCGGTCGCTGCCCGTCTTTTTGTTCCGGAGACGGATGACGGACACGCGCTGCTCGTCTACTTCCACGGCGGCGGCTTCGTCATGGGTGATCTCGACACCCATGACGCACTCTGTCGACGTCTTGCGGATGACACCAAGTCGCGCCTGCTCTCCGTGGCCTATCGGTTGGCACCGGAGAACCCCTTTCCGAGCGGCGTCAACGACGCCATCGCCGCGGTCCGATACGTTGCGGCCCATCGCGACGAATTCGGTAGCCCAGGGTCTTCACTCGTTGTCATCGGCGATTCGGCCGGAGCCACCATGGCGGCTGTCGCTGTCAACGAGACCCGCGGCGAGGATCTTCCTATTGCCTCTCAGGTTTTGATCTACCCGACGGTCGGACCCGAACTCATGACTCCTTCTGCGCACGAATTCGGTCAAGGATTCTTATTGGACCTCGAGGAAATGCGCCACGAGTACGAGATGTACTTGGGCACGTGGAAAGACCACACCGATCCTCGAGTCTCACTGTTGCTGCACGATGATCTCACGGGACTACCCCCCACCATTGTGGTCGTCGCCCAGTGTGATCCTCTGCGCGATGAAGGCGTCGCCTACGCCGGGCTCCTCGAGCATTTTGGCAACAAGGTCGAACTGCTGGAGGCAGAGGGAATGATTCACGGTTTCTTACGTCTGGGGGGTCTGATCCCGGATGCCGTGGCGATTCTCGATGATCTGGCCGGTCACCTCGACCATTTCGTACGGGGCGGCTCATGAATATTCTCTTCGTTACTCTCGACCAATTTCGTGGGGATAGTTACGGCGCCGCCGGGCACCATCTGGTTCGCACGCCGGTCCTTGACGCCATTGCGGCCGAGGGCACGCGACTCGCGAATCACTATTCGCAAGCGGCGCCCTGTTCTCCCGGACGTGCCGCGCTCTATACCGGTACGTATCAAATGAATAATCGTGTCGTTGCGAACGGCACTCCTCACCCGGAATATTTCGACAACTTCGCTCGAGCCGCTCGACGGGCGGGATACGACCCCACCTTGTTCGGTTACACCGATCAGGGGATCAACCCTCATCTGGCGCAAGGTCATGACGATCCTCGACTCGACAATTACGACGGCATTTTGCCCGGCTTCTCGGTGGGCTGCTGGATGCCCGAGAGTCAGGCTCCGTGGCTGCAGTGGTTGCGGGGACTCGGCTACGACGTCCCCCGTGGGTACGGCGAAGCCCTCACTCAAGAGCCGCTCCGTCCCGTGGAACACTCACTCAGCTCGTTCTTGACGGACCGTTTTATTGGTTGGCTCGACCACCAAGACAGCGCGTGGTGCGCTCACGTGAGTTATCTTCGCCCGCACCCTCCGTATGCGGCGGCGGGAGAGTTCTCGCGCGCGTACAGTCCGGACGACGTCACGCTGCCGATCTCACCCGTGGATCGCGAACTCCGGCATCCCCTGCATGACATTTCCCTCCAGGTTGAGGCCAGCGCGGCCCCTCACTCAGAAGAAGGGATGCGCACGATGCGCGCCCAGTATTACGGGATGATCGGCGAGGTGGATTACCAACTCGGCCGTATTGTCTCGGCACTTCAGGCTCGAGGCGAGTGGGACGACACCCTCGTGATCATCACATCTGACCACGGCGAGCAGCTGGGCGACCATGGACTGAAAGAGAAGCTGGCGTTCTTTCCTCAGAGCTACCACATACTCGGTATCTGGCGTGACCCCCGTCGTCGTGGCGTCTCGACGGTGGAGCATTTCACTGAGAATGTGGACCTTCTGCCGACGTTCTGCGACACCCTTGGAATTGAGATCTCGTCACGCGTTGACGGTCGATCACTGCGACCATTATTTGAGGGTCGTGACGTCGAATGGCGGACGGCCGCTCACTACGAGTGGGACTGGCGCTACTTTTTCATTGGCGGGCGGCCCGAACAGTGGCCCACCAATCGCATGCTGTCTCGTCAGAATCTCGCCGTGACGGTCGGTGCCGATATTGCGTACGTGCAGTTTGGTGACGGGAGTTTCCAATCCTTTGATCTGATGGCAGATCCCACGTGGAGAACGCCGTGCACCGACGACGCGAGGACACTCCGCGCGGCTCAGGAACTCCTGGTGTGGCGTCAGGAACATCTGGACCGTGAATTGACCGACCTCTTGTTGACGCCAGAGCGGCCTGGCCGTTGGCCCGTCGCGGCGAACTAGGACTCGCGAAATCCTCGGCAAATCGACTGGAGAAGTCGGTCGTACGCGTCGTCGGCATCGAGGGCGAAGTTGACTCTCAGTAGTTCGAGGCTGACCCAACCGTGGACGGCGGCCCAGATTCCCTGAGCGATATCGATAGATCGTCCCGGCGCTATGTCACCCGCGTCCTGAGCGCGCTCGACACGATTGACCAAGATTTGTAGCGCTCGGCCCGACGCCACCGCACCCTCGGGCGAGGGAGTGAAGTCGTCGAGGTGTTCCATGAACATCAATCGGTAGTAGGCGGGATGCTCGTGCGCAAAACGTCGGTAGCTGCGCCCGCAGGCCATCAGCGCCTCGATCGGGGTGAGCGTGTCATCGACGTCCATCGCAGTGCAGAGGCGATCAAAACCTTCGGTCCACACCGCCTCGACGACTCCCACTTTTCCGTCGAAGTGGTTATAGATACCCATCGGCGCTACGCCGGCGCGAGTGGCGATCCCTCGCACGGTCAGAGCTTGAGAGCCTTGTTCGGCCAACAGCTCGAGGGCGGCCGCGAGGATCTTTCCCTCGAGTTCTCCAGACGCGGTGCGGGAGCGGGGGACCATGGCGTCAGCCTACTAAAGAACAACGTGCTATAGTTGTAGAACATAGTTCTCTAAGGAGTTGTCATGAATACCATTCGACACGAACGCAAGTACGTGATCCTCGCGGTCTTGTGCCTTTCGGTCTTTCTCGTCGTGGTGGACAACACCATTGTCAATGTTGCGTTGCCGTCATTGTCGAAGTCTCTCGGGGCCTCGAACTCGGCATTGCAGTGGGTCGTTGACGGGTACTCACTACCCTTCGCGGGTCTCCTCCTCGCCGGTGGTGGCCTCTCGGACCGGTGGGGCCGGAAGAGAACGATGCAGTTCGGGTTGTTCTTCTTTGGCATCTTCTCTCTCTTCGCCGCGTTTTCGACCTCGACCGGTCAGTTGATTACTTCCCGCGCTCTCATGGGCGTGGCCGCCGCCTTCATCTTTCCTGCGACGTTGTCCATCTTGACCGTGACCTTTGAAGACGCCAACGAGCGCGCCCGTGCTCTTGGTATTTGGTCGGCAACATCGGGTCTCGCCGTGGCATTCGGCCCGATTACGGGTGGGGCCCTGATTACACACTTCTGGTACGGATCGGTGTTCTTGATCAATGTGCCACTGGTTGCGATCACCCTGATCGCGGGCTACCTGTGGATCCCCGAGTCGCGCAGTCCCTTCGAGCGACCGCTGGACCCGGTGGGTCTCGCACTCGGAACGGCCGGCATTACGACCCTCGTTCTTGCCATCATCGAAGGTCCGAGTTGGGGATGGCGTAGCGCCACCACCCTGGGTTTGTTCGCCATCTCCCTCGTGCTACTCGTGAGTTTCACGCGGTACGAATTGCGTCGCGAAGGGCCACTCCTCGATGTGCGGGTCTTTAAGATTCCGGCGTTCTCCGCGGGCTCGGGGGCTATTGCGATGGCGTTTTTCGGTCTCTTTGGGTTCATCTTCTTGATGACGCAGTACTTTCAGCTGGTGCGGGGATACTCGGCCCTCTCTGCCGGTGTGCACACACTTCCGTTCGCCATCACCACGGCCGTCTTGACGCCCGTGGGCGCCGTGCTGGCCCTCAAGATCGGTGCTCGCTACGTCGTGAGTGCGGGCCTGGTGATCATGGGTCTCGGACTTTTCTGGGTCTCGCTACAGAGCGAGCATGCGGCGTACTGGGGCCCGATTATCTATTCGATGATTGTTCTCGCCGTTGGCTTCTCACTCATCACGGCGCCGTCCACGGCGGCGATTATG
>Ga0208872_1000618_pt1 | contig 24864 bp, 23 predicted proteins | sample CryBogCBH12Aug08_FD_185508 | JGI IMG/M metagenome (GOLD analysis project Ga0208872, IMG submission 185508) | Freshwater microbial communities from Crystal Bog, Wisconsin, USA - CBH12Aug08 (SPAdes) | ecosystem: Environmental > Aquatic > Freshwater > Lake | place: Crystal Bog, Wisconsin, USA...
ATTTGAACTGGCTGCGGCTGGAATTTCATTTGAGCGACGCCGAGATGGCGCACATCCGCGAGCTGCACGAAGGTTATCTGCCGCAGTGCGGCGAGCTGTGCCAGAAAATCGCCGCCGCCAAACGCGAATTGGCCGCGCTGACAAACAATTCCGTCGAAGCGCTGGCGAAGCAAAATGAAATCACCGCGCTCCGCGCGCAATGCCAGGCCAACATGCTGGCGCATTTTGTCGCCGTCAGCCGGGCGATGCCGCCGGAAGTCGGCCAGCGTTATCTGGCCGAGATGAAAAAGCTCACGCTCGGCAATCACGAGCGGATGGAACAATCCATGTCCGTCGATTCCGCCCATGAGCATCAACATTGAAGCTGATGCCCGCGACCGGGCGGACATGGAAAAACTTCAAGCCGGCCATGACGCCGCGCTGGACGATTTGATGGAGCGGCACGCCACGCCGGTGTTTCATTTCCTCTGCCGCATGGTCGGCAATGAAGACGACGCGAATGACCTCGCGCAGGAAACTTTCGTCCGCGTCTTCAAATCGGCAAAAAGTTTTCGTGCTAATGAAAAGTTTTCGACCTGGCTCTTTACCATCGCCACGAATCTGGCGCGGAATCATTTTCGCTGGCGCGCGCGGCATCCAGCTTTGTCGCTCGACGCGGAAAATCCGGAAACGGAACAATCCATCGGCTCTACGCTGCCGACAACTTCACCCGCGCCGAATGAAACCGTGCTCGCCGAAGAGCGCGCCGGTGCCGTGCGGCTGGCTGTCCAAAAATTGCCGGAAGATTTGCGCGAGGCCATCGTGCTGTGCGAATGGCAGGAGTTGAGTCTGGCCGAAGCTGCCGCAATTTTGGAAACCACGCCGAAGGCCGTGGAATCTAGGCTTTATCGCGCCCGCAACCTTTTGCGTGAACGACTGAAAGGCTGGCTCTAACCCGCCCTGCTTGCGGCACGCCGTCATGGCTGGTAAAAATGCCGCGTGCGTCACCTGCCCAACATTACCGCTACCGACTGGCGACGGCCTTCGGTCATCGCGCTGATCCTCGCCAACCTCGTGCCGGTGGGCGGCGTGCTGTTTTTCGGCTGGGAAGTGTTCCCGCTGATGTTTTTGTTCTGGAGCGAGAACGTGATCGTTGGCGCGTTCAATGTGCTGCGGATGATTTTTGCCTTACCATTCAAGATTGGCGTGCTGCCGATGATTCCATTTTTCTGCGTGCATTACGGGCTGTTCACCTTCGTCCACGGTATTTTTGTCATTGAACTTTTTGGCGGCGGCTTGAAATCGCGCGGCGGTTTTCCGGAACCGGAAATGTTCTGGCAGATAATGCGCGAAAATCATCTAGGCTGGGCGGTGCTTGGCCTAGCGGTGAGCCGGGGAATTTCCTTTGTCACCAACTACGTCGGCCAGGGCGAATTCCGCCGGATCACGCCCGGACAGCTCATGGCGCAACCTTATGGCCGTATTGTCGTACTGCACATCGCGCTGCTGGGCGGCGCCTTTTTAATCCAAGCCCTGCACTCGCCGGTGTTCGGAATGCTACTGCTGGTGGGGCTGAAAATCCTGCTTGACCTCGGCAGCCATCTGCGGGAACGAGAAAAATTTAGCGCGGGGGCGGATTCAGAATAAAACGGCGGCATTGGACATGCCGCCATTTTTTTGTATCGTGTTGACGGAAGGAATTTATGAGCAAGGAAAAGCTGAACACGGGTCAGAAGGCGCTCCAAATCAATCTCGACGCGAAGAAATACGGCACGTTCGCCGAGATCGGCGCCGGACAGGAGGTGGCGCGCTGGTTCTTCCATGTCGGCAAGGCCTCCGGCACCGTCGCGAAAACCATTTCCGCCTATGACATGGCGGTGAGCGACGCCATTTACGGCCCCAGCGAACGCTATGTCAGCCGCAGCCGGCTGCGCGCGATGCTGGATTTGGAATTCGATCTGCTCCTGAAGCGGCTCGACAAAACCATCGGCGACCGCCGCACGTTTTTTGCGTTCGCAAACACCGTCACCACCAAGCCCATCTCCAAATACGGCGAAGAAGGCGGTCACGGCTGGCTCGGTGTCAAATTTCAGACCGTCCCGCGCGGCGAACCGTCCACCATCATCATCCATGTGCGGATGCTGGACTGGGAAACACCGCGCCAGCAGGAAGCCGTCGGTATCATCGGCGTCAACCTCATCCACGCCGCGTTCTACCAGCACATCGAGCCGGAACGGCTCATCGGCTCGCTGCTTGACGGCCTGACCAGCCAGCGCGTCGAGGTGGACATGATCAAATTTACCGGCCCCGCCTTCGCCGGCGTGGACAACCGCTTGATGGCACTGCAACTCGTCGAGCAATGGCTCACCGAAGCCGCGATGTTCACCGCCGACGGCGAGAGCGTGATCCCCAGCGAACTGCTCTACAAAAAGCCCGTCCTGCTTGAGCGTGGGAGCTTCCGCCCGCTCACCAACCCGATGCTCGACATGCTCGAACGCGCGCAGGAGATGTTCGTCCGCGAGCCGGCGTTGCAGGGCGAGGAGCCGGTCGTGATGTTTGAGATGACGCTGCGTCAGTTGCAGGTCGGCAACGCGATCGACCACCGCGATTTTCTCGACCGGGTGGACACGCTCGGCGCGCTCGGCAAGCCGGTGTTGATCTCCAACTTTCTCCGCTACCACCGGCTCGTCACCTATCTTTCGCGGCACACACAGAAAGCCATCGGCCTGCCTATCGGCCTTGTGCGCCTGCGCGACGTATTTGATGAAAAATTTTACACCGACCTGCCCGGCGGCCTGATGGAATCGCTCGGCCAGCTTTTCAAAAACAGCGCCAAGCTTTACGTCTATCCGTCGCTCGACAAAAAAACCGGCAAACTGACCACCGTGGAGAACCTCGAGGTCGCGACCCATCTGCGCCACCTCTACGCGCATCTCGTCGAAAACAAATTCATCCAGAACATCGCCAGCTACAATCCCGACGCGTTGAAGATCTACTCCGGCGAATTGCTCGCCAAGATCCATTCCGGCGATGAAAGCCTCGGCCAGTTCATCCCGCCGCCGATTTTTGAAGCCATCAAGGCCAAGAAACTCTTCGGCTGGAAGCAAAATACTTCCACCGTAAAAATATAGCGGAAGCCATTTCCACCGCATGAAGTCGCCGGCAGATAACAACGAAGACAGCGCGGGCTGCCCGCTGCCGGTCGATGGAAACACCGGTGAACACTGGCGATTCTGCCTGCGTTGCGGCCACGAGCTGGTCAACGAGAAATGCAAACTGCGCTGCCCCCGCTGCCATTATTTCATGAGCTGCTCGGATTTTGATTTTGCCGGCTGAAGGCGCTTGAACTTTGCGGCCAGCCGTTTATTTTTCCGCCATGCCAATCTACGAATTTCATTGCGGTAAGTGCGAACGCGACAGCGAGATCCTCGTCCGCTCTTCCGACTGGAGCGGCACCTCATGCCCGCACTGCGGCTCGACCAAACTGGCGAAGAAATTTTCCACGTTTACCGCCGCCGGCGGAGGCGGCAGCGATTCCCCATCCTGCGAATCCGGCGGCAGCCGCGGGGGCTGCTGTGGCGGCCATTGCCACGGCCACGGCAACTGATTCACCGCGGGCAGATTTCGCGGGCGCGGATTTGCGAAAGATCGGCCACCGTCCAATCGGCCCCGTGCGGCAGCAGTTCCTCAATCTTTGAGCCACCAGTCGCCACGGCGAGCGTTTTCGCGCCGATGAATTTGCCACATTTCACATCAAACGGCGTGTCGCCGATGACCACGATTTCCTGCGGTTGCAGATGCGGGTCGAGCACACGACGTCCGCGCGCCAGCGCCGCCACCGCGATGTGATTACGCTCCTCGTGATCGTCCGCAAAGCCGCCGGTCACGAAAAAATCCCACAGGCCGAAGTGGCGCAGCTTGATCTCTGCACCAAGCTGGATGTTGCCGGTGAGCAGGCCTAGCATCGGCGGCTGCGGCAAGGCGAGCAGTTCCGCGATGAAATTTCTCACGCCCAAACATTCGCTGCCGATGCTGTGGCCCAGAATGTGTTCGAGCCAGAAAACATAGTTGTCGAAAAACTGCTGGAAATTGTCGCGCGACTCCGGCACGCCATGGATTTTGAAAAACTCACGGACGAGACTCACATCCGTGCGGCCGGCAAACTTCATCTTTTCCGAGCCATGACTGAGGCCAAATATGTGCGCGAAAGTCTGCGCGAACGCCTTGGTGCCCGCGTGTCCGGTGTGGACCAGCGTGCCGTCGATATCAAAGAGAACCAGGCGAACCATGCGGCGCGAAAGTTAATCGCTCCGGCGGGCGGTGGCAACGCTCTTCAACGTTTCTGATTGTAACCGGTCTGCGCAAATTTTTGTGTGGTCAGCCGGTGAGCCTCTTCCAAGACGACCGCATCCAGAGTCAAAGCCTGCCAGCGGACGTCAAATTGACTTTCAGCGACGGCGCGCATCGCCGCTTCAAAATCCACGCGCACCAATGTCAACGGCGGCGGTTGCACCGAGCCCTGAATCAGCAAACCCAGCTTGTTCCGCCGCTGCGCCGCACCGGCGATTTTTTTACCATGCCAGAGCAGATCAAATTTTTCGTGGCCGACAAAACATTGGCCGGGCAGCGATTTTTTACAGCACGGCGCGAGTTCGGTTTCGATTTTTAATTCCGCGAACGCCAGCCGCAGCCAATCATGGATGCGCCGGTAACTCTCTTCCGCCTTGAGCACATACCATTCGTTACCGGGCGGCACAACAAAGCTATAAGTCCAATCTGCATCGTGTGGCACGATTCCGCCGCCGGTCGGCCGGCGAATGAGCGGACGCAGTTTGGTCGCCGCTGCTACGTCGGCATATCTTTGGAAATAGCCGAACGTCGCTGCCGGTTCCGTCCAGCTGTAAAACCGCAGCACCGGTGCGGCAATCGATGCGGCATTTTCCAGCAACGCCTCGTCCAGCGCCATGTTGAACGCCGCATCGCCCTTGCCGGAGTTGAGGAAAAACCAATTCATTTCTTCACGCCAATTTGCGGACAGAAATTTTGGATTTCGCAGTTCGCACAATCCGGTTTGCGTGCGTCACAGCGGCGGCGGCCATGCCAGATGAGCTGGTGGCTGAACAGGCACCAGTCATTTTGTGGCACGAGCTTCATCAATTCCTGCTCCAGCTTCACCGCGTTCGTGCCTTTCGCCAGGCCAAGCCGGTTCGACAACCGCGTGACGTGCGTGTCTACGACCACGCCGACGTTTATATTGAAAGCATTGCCCAAAACGACGTTCGCCGTCTTGCGGCCGACGCCGGCGAGCGCGTGGAGTTCGTCCATCGTGCGCGGCACTTCGCCGCCAAATTTTTCCACGAGCGCGGCGCAGCAGGCTTGGATGTTCTTTGCCTTGTTGCGGAAAAAACCGGTGGATTTCACCGCTTCCTCAATGTCCGCCAGCGGTGCCTCGGCGAAATCTTTTGCGGTTTTATATTTCTTGAAAAGTTCCGCCGCGACTAGATTCACGCGCTTGTCGGTGCACTGCGCGGAGAGAATCGTGGCGACAAGCAGTTGCAGCGGATTGGAAAAATTCAGCTCGCAGTGCGCGTCGGGATAGACGCGCTTGAGCACAGAAAGAATTTTCTGCATTCGCTCAAACTTGTCGGTGGCGGTTTTGCGCGGCATCGAAAATGATTTTGTCACATCACCGGAAAATAAAAAAGCCCGGACGCGCACGTCCGGGCCATAAGTCGGGCAGAATTATTTTGCAGGCGCGGCGTTGGTCGCGGCAGGAACAGTGGCCGGCACGGCAGTAACGCTTTTGGCGGCGGCCTTGGCCTTGTCAAGTTTGTCCTGCTTGTCCTTGGCGATCTGCTCACGAACGGCCAGCGGCGGCGTGCCATATTGACCATCGGTCCAGTTGTAGAGCCGGCCCTGACTGTCGTTCAGGAACGCCCAAATGAACCAGAACGCAAACGCGGCCGCTAAAACTTTCGGCAATGCGGACGGCTTCTCGGCATATTTGTCCTCCGCACCGAATGTCGCACCCGGCGGCAGCGCCGCCACGCCGGTAAGCGCACCGCCGAAAGGCACGTTCATTTTCGCCTTGGCGTTCACGGCCCAGCCATTGGCGTCGAGGATCGGGCCAAGGTTGCGCTTGCGCAGTTTCAGCCACGCGATGGCCATGGACGGCGCGGAAATCGCCAGCATGATGCCGCCGACCACCAACGGCACCTGCCATGTCTCAAATTTGCCGAGGAAAGCCAGGATGCCGGCAAAGGCCGCAGCCAAGCTGCCCAAGGCCAAGCTGATCAGCGCAATGACGCTCGGATCAAATGCCGGCTTGGCAGGTGTGGCGGCAGGCGCGGGGGTTGTGTTGGCCGCAGCGGTCAATTGCGCATTCACATCGGCATCGGCTGCGGCCGCCTGCTTGGCGGCGCGTTCCTCAATCATCCGCACCAGCTTTTTATAGGGCGACCAGAACGCCTGCCGCACGCTAATCGGATTGTCCACAATCTTGGTGATGGTGGCGTCCCAATCGCGACCCGCGCGGTCGTAAAAAATCCCGTTGCGACCGACAATCAAATTGTCGGAATCACCGCCGGTGAACGCGGCGACGATGGACAATTTTTCGCCGCTGCCCTTGCGCACACAATCGCAGTAGGCAAGGTAAGTGCCAGCCATGCCAGCCATCGCGGCGTGTTTGCCAGCGTCATCCACCGAGAGGCACAGGTCGCAACTGCGCTGGTCGAGATACAACGTGCCGGCCTGAAAGATCGCCTTGTCTTTGCGTCCGTAAAAATCCGCAAAGTTGACGAAGTTGCGCGCGAGCTTTGCGAGGTCGCGATGATAATGGATCAGCCGGTGCAGGCCGATGACGGCGGTGGAATTGCCGACTTCGGCGGCATCCTTCGCGATGAGCCCCGTCAAAATCTCCTTCGCCTTGCTGGCGAGAATTTCCCGCGCGCGCGCCAGCCCGATTTTTTCGATGGAGCCGCCGGATTTGCCGGCGTTCCACGCGTCGAAGGCGGCAAGCTTGCCGGTGAGCGCGTTCCAATCGGCCTCGGTCAAAACCGTTTTCGCACCGAGCAGCGGCGTGATGGCGTTCGCCTGCAAGGCGGCGATCGCGCCGGCCCAGGCGGGGTTGATGCCTTGCGTGAGCGGCAGCGGCGTGGTCGCGCCGACCTGGGCGAGCGGCAGGCCGGCGATGTCCGCGTGGTTGCTCGTCAAATCTTTTGCGCCGAGCGCGGCGTATTCTTTTTCATCGCGGTTCAACGCATTTACGGAACGCGGGTCAAACGCGGCGAGCCGGCCGCGTGCAAAATAATCCTCCACCTTGGTCCTCACCGCTTTCACCGCGCCGGCGGCGGCCTCGGTATTCACGCCCAGCGGCAGCACGGTCGCGTCGGCTTCCGCTTTTTTCCACCAGTCGGAATAGGCAGCGGCTTCGGCAAAAAATTGATCCACTTTCGCCTGACTGATGCCGGGCTTGCCGCTGGCGTCGGTGTCCGCACCAAGACAGTTGATGATGTCGGCGATGACCGCCTTCGTCGCGTCGTCACTGGCGGAATCGGCGGGCACAATGCCGTCGCCGTTGAAGGGTTTTGCGGCAAACGTCTGCGCGGCGGCGGCGGCTTCGGCAAATGTGACTTCGTCGTTGTCGCCTTTGCCCAAAACCTGCCGGGCAAAATTGGCGATCAATTTTCCTTCCGGGTTGGCGTCATTGATGGCGGACGGCTTGAGTGTGGAGCCGCCCTTGAGCAAATCGTCGGGATTTTTCATCAAACCGGCGGCCCACTTGGCGGCGGCGATGAGTTCCGGCACGCGGACACGACCGTCCTTGTCGCTGTCAATCAACGCGAGTGTGGCCTTGTCGAATTCAACGCCCGTGGTGGGACAGGCGAGCGCCACCCAGAGTTTCTGGTCGAGCTGGTCGAGGTTAAGCAGGTCAGCTCCAGAACTGATGACGACTTGATTGAATCCGCCGGCGCGAAAAAATTTCCATGTGTGAGTTGTGGCCATAAATTTCCTTTGGTCTGAATCGGGCGAAAAGTCTAACCATTTAATCCGGATGACACCAAGAAAACATTTCGTTGCCGAAAGTTTGAAAAATGAAAATCAAACCAGTTCCGGCGCTTCAATTTCCTTGGGTGCCGTGAACAGCGGCGTGCCATCGGACGCCTCGGGGTATTCAAAGATTTTGCCTTCGAAATTGCGGATGACCACGCGGTCGGCATTGCGGCTCAAGACGTATTCCGGGCTGACCGGCACCTTGCCGCCGCCGCCGGGCGCATCAATGACATAGGTCGGCACGGCGTAGCCGGTCGTGTGGCCGCGCAATTTTTCCATGATCTCCAGTCCCTTGCGGACGCTGGCGCGCAGGTGCGCGGAGCCGGCGATCAGGTCACATTGGTAGATATAATACGGCTTCACCCGGCACATGAGCAGCTTTTGCAGATGCGCCTTCATCACGTCCGCGTCGTCGTTGACGTGCCTGAGCAGCACGGTCTGGTTGCCGAGCGGAATGCCGGCGTCCGCCAGCCGGCCCAGCGCGTCGCGCACTTCCGTAGTGAGTTCGCGCGGATGATTCGAGTGGATGCTTAGGAAGAGCGGATGAAATTTTTTCAGCATCGCGCAGAGTTCCGGCGTGATGCGCTGCGGCAAGAACGTCGGGATGCGCGAGCCGATGCGCAAAAATTCGACGTGCGGAATCGCACGCAGCCGGCTCAAGAGATTTTCCAGCTTCTCGTCGCTCAACAGCAGCGGGTCACCGCCGCTCAACAGCACGTCGCGGATTTCCGGATGCGCGGCGATGTAGGCGATCTGCTTGTCGAACTCGGGATGAAAATCATAGCCGGTCGCATTGCTCACCAGCCGCGAGCGCGTGCAGTAGCGGCAATACGCCGCGCAACGATCCGTCACCAAAAACAGCACGCGGTCGGGATAGCGATGCACCAAACCGGGCACCGGCGAGTGCGAATCTTCGCCGCACGGATCGCTCATCTCCCATGACGCGGTGTGCGTCTCGGCAAGCTTGGGAATGACCTGCAGCCGGACGGGGCAATTTTCATCCGCCGGATCGATCAGGTTGAAAAAATACGGCGTGATGGCGAGCGCCAGCTTGGTGTTGGCCAGTTTCGCGCCGGCATATTCCTCCGGCGTGAGCGTGGGCAGAAATTTTTGCAGTTGCTCAACCGTCGTGATGCGGTGCTTGAGCTGCCAGCGCCAGTCGTTCCAATCGGTTTCCGAAACATCGTGCCAAAAGCCGCGACCGGCCGAGCGGAACTTTTTCAAAGCCTGAAGCGCACGACCGGATGGCGGCTCCTCGCCGCCCTTGAGTGATGATTCAGCCTGCATTTTAAGGTAAAGGGACTATAAGTCGGGTTGGCGGTCTGTCAAGTTGGCCGCTCACTTCAGGACACCGGTTCGCAAAGTGGCTTCCACCTTGCGGCACCGCGCATCCAGTTCGTCGAGTTGTTTCAACGTGTTGTCCAAGCTGACGCGGCGGCGCATGGCCGGGGCATTTTTTCCGGCGCCGGCGGCGGGCGTGACCGGGTTCTGATTGCCCAGAAAATTGCCCAGAACCTTCCGATAGTTGCCGGCCAGCACGGCGAGCGGCGGCGTGAGCCGGAACTGCGCCAGTTCTAGATCGCGCAACTTGACAGCCAGCACAGCGGCGAGTTGCGCCTCGGTGAAATTGCGAAGGGCGGATTGCAGGGTGATCTCGGCATGGGACGGCAGCGCGTTGGAACCGGTGCGGATCTCCACCGGCACGCTCAAGAGGCGGTCAAGGTGCTGGCGGCTGACCGCCGGACTCCAGAGCGGGCCGGGGTTGCGCGCGGAAAAATTCAAAACGCGCAAGGCCCACCATTTTTCGACATCAAGCGGACTGCGGAAATGATTTTTGAACGCGGCAAAAAACGCCGTCTGCCAGTTGAAACACGCCGGCAGCCGCGCCAGAAAATTTCTCATGCACGCCGGACCGTCAGCTAGGGACAGTAGTTCGCTGGCGAGCAATTGCGTGCTGGCCCGATACACGCCGTCGTCCGCGCCATCCACCTGCGTCTCCGTGGGCCAGCTCAATTGTTCAAAGGTGAGCGCTGGGGAATTGTTCAAGACCGTGCGGATATTGGCCAGAACATCGATGCCGCTCTGGCTTTGCGTGAGCCGGCTCTGGGGCAGACCGTCAAGGTTGCGGGCGGGCGTGGAGAGCATCACCTTGGCGGCGTCCGTGGCGAGAATCTGCTGCGCCAGCCCGTCCACCAGCCAGGCGGGAATCTCGGCGGAACGCTCTGCCGACGCGGTGCGGTTGGCGATTTCGAGCAGCAACACGGCCGTCAGCGCCCGCGCATAGCGCGTCTGCAGGAGCACGTCGGGCAGTTCGACCCGGTAATTCCACGCCCGCAGCGTCACGCTGGAGGCGATGGTGACCCCGTCATCCCGCGAACGCGCTGGCTGCAGTGCGAGAAAGATTTTTCCGCTCCAGGCCGTGTCCGGCTTGAAGCCCAGCTCGTGCCAGAGATCGCTTTTGAAACGCTCGGCGGCCACCGCAACCAACGCAGATTCCAGCCGCACAAGATTGGTGTCGGTCGCGACCGCAGAACTGCGGTGCAGCAGGGAAAATCCGCGGCTGGCGGTGACGGTGAACTGGCCGGAGAAGCTATGGACGGCAGCGACTTCGGCAGAGGCCGGCTGGCCGTGAACGAGCGGGCTGAAAAGGGACAGCAAGACGATGCCGACAACCTTGAGTTTGAATCGTTGCCTCATCGAATCGTCAGACCGTTGCGGCGGCAACGCAGTGCGACGAGACAATGGAACTTTCATTTTTTGTCCGCCTTGGCGGCCGGTTTCGCCGGCGCAGACTTCATTTCCGGTTTGCTTTCCGATTTCGGTGGCGAGGAATCTTTTTTGGCGCCCTCGGTGTAGTTTTTGCTGCGATAATCGGTGATATAAAATCCGCTGCCTTTGAACAGCAAGCCGGCCCCGGCGCCGATTTTTTTGGTGACCTTGCCGCGACCCCACTTTTTCCGAGGGCAAACATCGGCCGAGCAGACCTTCAGCGGCTCGGCGGCGATGGAATGAGTCGCCTCAAACTCATGGCCGCATTTTTGGCAGACGTAATCGTAGGTCGGCATGGCAAACCGCTAAATTGAAGCTTTCAATGCGCCGCCGTGTTGGTGGCACCGAGTGGCGGAATCACCTTGACCGTGCCATCAGAGCCGACCTCGACGTTGAGGTCGTAGTTGGAACGCGGAGCGGTTGCGGCCTTTGTGGGAACAGCCGGAGCGGCGACGGTCGCGGCGTTGGTGGAAGCGACGGTGTGCTGGATAAGGAGTTCTGCGCCCTTTTTGTTGCCGTTGTCATTCTTCATCAATTGCAGCCGGCGGGCGATGAAGATTTCGTCGCGCACTTTTTTGACCTGGGTGCGCAGTTCGCCGAGGTCGTTGAACTTGTGCTCCAACTCGGCTTTTTGCGCCATCTCCTTCTGAAGTTCCTGCTCCAGAAAAATCCGGTTGGTCTCGGTGATGGCGAGCCGTTGCTGGGTGTTTTCAATGGAAACGCTCAATTGCGCAATGGTGTTGGTAAGATCGTTGGCGCGCTGTTCGAGCACCTTGTTCTGCGCCTCAAGCGCGGCGATCTGGACGTTCATGCCGCTGATCTGATCCTTGGCGCTGGCGAGACTGGTCTTGGTCTGCTCCAAGGTGGCGTTCGCCGAGGCGATGGTGTTGGACAACTGCGCGGCCTGCTGCTGGCTCAACGCCAGATCGTTCGTCAACTGGAGATTGACCTGACGTAGTTCATCCAGATGCGAATTGGCACCCACCAGCTGGTTGGAAAAATCATTGATTGCGTCCACATCCCGGCGATGCTGGTCTTCACCCTGCTGCTTGGTGGCAAAGAGGGCGATGCCCAACCCGATGCAGACCACCACGAGACTGACAATGACAATCTTGATTTTCATAACCTACTGAATGTGCGCCCGACCAAGCCCTTTGGCAAGCGCGGTTACTTGCTGGCATCCGCCGGAACCGGAGCCGCCGATTCCAGGCTGGCCGCCTGTTCGAGCCGGTCGCTGGCCGCCTTGAGAGCGGCATCCAAAATTTCAATCTTGGAGTCGGCGCGCAGTTTCTTGACGTAATCCGGCGCGAGCTTGGCAATTTTCCGGCGGGACAGCCCTTCCGCCAAGTCGGCGGACACCACGGAATATTCCACTTTTTTCGCCGCCGTCTTGTCGATCATCTTGATGATATGAAAACCGAAGGGGCTGGTGACGACATCGCTGACCTGATCTTTGGCCAGCGCGAACGCCGCCGTTTCAAACTCGGGCACCATCTGGCCGCGCGGGAACTGCGGCAATTCGCCGCCGTTTTCCTTTGAGCCGGGGTCTTCGGAATACTGCTTGGCGAGCGCGGCAAAGTCGCCGCCCGCCTTCACCTGCTTGAGCAAGTCATCGATCTGCTTCCGCTTGGCGGCTACGGAATTGGTCGGCAGCGGCGAGCGCGTGGCCGGGTCGATGGTCATCAGCAGGATATGGCGGACGTGCGCCAGTTCCGGCTGTTCAAAGTCCGCCGGATGCTTGTCATAATAATCCTTGGTCTCGGCATCCGTGATGTTGATGTTCAAAGAGCGCTTCAACGCGGCTTTGGCCACGGCTTCCAGCGTGGCCTTGGCGCGCAAGTCCTCCACGGTCAATCCGGCGACCTTCAACTGCCGCTGGAACGCATCCATGGAGCCGAACCGCTTGAGCAGATTGGTGAACTGCAGATCCGCATCCGCCTGACCGGCCGCGCGATCCGCCGCCGTCGCCTGCTGCGACAAAAGCTGGATGGTGACCAACTGGTTCAAGACGCCGACCTCAAAGTCTTGCGGTAACGCCTGACCGGCCGCGGCCGCGCTTGCCTTGGCGCCGGAAACGACCTGATCCAGCTCGCTGCGCTTGATCTGGAAGCCTTTGCCCTTGGCGATGACCGGGTCGCCAAACAGCGACTTCATCGTGTCTTCGGGCGTGGCGTTGGTGCTGGCCGCATTGGCCGCCGCATTTTCAGTGGCCGCCGAGGCGGAGATCGCACCGGCCATCAGCGCGGCGGACAGGAACAATTTTAATTTCATTTGGTCAATTGGACTGACAGGTTTTAGTTCGGTTCAAAAACAGAATTATAAATTTACCACTTTCACGTTGCTGATGTCATGGTCTTTTTTCAATTCATCTAGGACCGCTTGCGGCGGCGCGCTGTCGAGGCTCAATACCGTCAGCGCCTTGCCGCCCGCCGTGTCGCGGCCCAGGCTCATGCTCGCGATGTTCACCTTGTGCTTCGCCAGCAGCGTGCCGAGGTGGCCCACGATGCCCGGCTTGTCGGCGTTGTTGAGCAACAGCAGCGTGCCGGTCGTGGGTATTTCCACCGGCTGACTGTAAAGCCGCACGATGCGCGGATTGTTCGGCGAACCGAAAAACGTGCCGCCGGCCGAAACCAGCTTCTTGCCACCACCAAAAACCTGCACATGCACCCATTCGTTGAACGTCACCGGCTCGTCCGATTTCTTTTCCTCGACGGTAATGCCGACGCTCTGCGCCACGCTGCGCACATTGACGTTGTTCACGTCCTTCAAATTGCTCGTGGACAAAAATCCGCGAATGATGGCACGCGTCACCGGATCAATGTTCGTCAAATTCTTCGCGTTGCCGCCGTAAGTGATGTGCAGTTTGTCCGCGCCCGTCGAAAGTTGCGCGAGCAATTTGCCCAACGCCTCGCCCAACGGCAGATACGGCTTCACCTGCTCCGAGGTCTTCGCATCGAGATACGGCAGATTCACCGCGTTGCGAACTTCGCCGGTGGTCAAATAGGCGATGACGATTTCCGCCACTTCCAGCCCGCATTTCTCCTGCGCTTCCTTGGTGCTGGCACCGAGGTGTGGCGTGAGGATGAGGTTGCCTTTGGCGGCTTGGGCGATGTAAGGATGATCCGCCGGAAGCGGTTCTTTGGCAAAGACGTCCAGCGCGGCACCGGCGACTTTCTTGGATTCCAACGCGGCGATCAAATCGTTTTCATTGATGACTTCACCGCGCGCGCAATTCACGATGCGCACGTTCGGCTTCATCTTGGCGAAGGCGGCGGCGTTCAACATGCCCCGCGTCTCATCCGTCACGAGATTGTGCAAGGTGATGAAATCGGCCACGCGATATACTTCGTCCAAATCGGCCAGCGTGGCACCGATAGCCTTGGCGCGCTCCTCGGAGAGAAACGGATCGTAAGCCACGACCTTCATGCCGAACGCGATGGCGCGTTTGGCGACTTCTGAACCGATACGGCCGAGGCCGATCACGCCGAGAGTTTTGCCGTGCAGTTCCACGCCATCTTTGGCGAGTTCCTTGCGCAACCATTTTCCGGCGGCCAGACCGGCGGCGGCCTGCGGCACCTTGCGCGCAAGCGCCATCATCAGGCCAAAAGCCAGTTCCGCTGTCGTCACCATGTTGCCGAGCGGGGTGTTCATCACCACCACGCCATGCTGCGTGGCGTCTTCCACCTTCACGTTATCCACGCCCACGCCGGCGCGACCGACCACCTTCAATTGCTTGGCGGCCTCGATGACTTTCTTCGTGACCTTGGTTTCGGAGCGCACCAGCAACGCCGTGGCGTCGCCCACCATGGCGCACAGCTCATCTTCCGTGGCGGTCTTTTCTAGGACGACGACGTTGAATTCCGGGCGCTGTTTGAGCAGTTCAATGCCCTTGGGCGAGATGGGGTCGCAAACGATGATTTTCATAATTTGATAAAATCCAAATGGACGAAAAGTTTAGGTTGCCGCACGGCTTTGGTCAAACAGCGAATCGGCAAACTGCACTGATGCAACGGATACAGGAAACTGTTGGCCGCTAAAAATTCAGTGTTCATTCCCGCGCCGCCAATTATCATGGGTGCACGATGAGCAAGCTGTTGTTGATTGATGATGAAGAGGACGTGCGGTATTCGCTGGAACGCATCCTCGCCTCGGAGGAAATTGAACTCGCCACCGCCGCCAGCGGCGAGGAGGGGTTGAAGGTCATTCCCAAGTTCAAACCCGACCTCGTGCTGATGGACGTGCGCATGACCGGCATGACCGGCATGGAGACGCTCCGTAAAATCCGCGCGTCCGATCCCAAGCTGCTCGTCATTCTGATGACCGCCTACGGCACCACGCAGACCGCCATCGAGGCGATGAAGCTGGGCGCGTATGATTATCTGCTCAAACCGTTCGACATTCCCAAGCTCAAGGAAGTCATCGCCAACGCGCTCAAAGCCGCGCGCGACATGAAGCAGGTGGTTTCTTACACGCCGCTGCTCGAATCTGAAGATTACGAACTCGGCATCATCGGCCGCAGCGGGCCGATGCAGGGCGTTTTCAAACTCATCGGCCAGATCGCCGCCACCGACACCACCGCGCTGATCACCGGCGAAAGCGGCACCGGCAAGGAACTCGTCGCCCGCGCCATTTACCATCACAGCGACCGCGCCACCCAGCCGTTTCTCGCGGTGAACTGCGCGGCGATTCCCGAACAGCTTTTGGAAAGCGAACTGTTCGGCCACGAAAAAGGCGCGTTCACCGGCGCGACCGTCCAGCGCATCGGCAAATTTGAGCAATGCAATAACGGCACGATTTTCCTCGACGAAATCGGCGACATGACGCCGGCGACGCAGACGAAGATTTTGCGTGTGCTGCAATCCGGCAAATTCGAGCGCGTTGGCGGCAACACGCCGATTCAAGTGGACGTGCGCGTCATCGCCGCCACCAACAAGCCGCTCGAAGCCGCCGTCGCCGCCAAGCAGTTCCGCGAGGATTTGTTTTACCGGCTGAACGTCGTGCGCATCCACCTCCCGCCGTTGCGCGACCGCCGCGATGATATTCCGCTACTGGTGAATTATTTTCTGGAAAAAATCGCCCGTGAACATTCACGCAAGCCGAAGTCCATCGCCGCTGCCGCCGTGAAGCTGTTTGAGAAATATCATTGGCCCGGCAACGTCCGTGAATTGGAAAACGCCATCCGCCGCGCGCATGTCCTCGCCAAAAGCGACGCGATATTGCCCGGCGATTTGCCGCCGGAAATTTCCGGAGCCGCCACCGGTGTGGCCGCACCGCCCACAAATACTGCCACCAGCGACGGCACGACCAGCGATGCCGCCACGCTCGCGCGGCAGCTCTTTCAGATCGCCAAGCGGGATCCGAAATTGAAAATCATCCCCGCCGTCGAACGCGAACTGGTGATCCAAGCCTTGATTGAAACGGAAAACAATCAGGTTCACGCTGCCAAAATCCTCGGCATCACCCGTGCCACACTTCGCAAACGCATCGAAAAGTTCGGCATCCAGCGGGAACTGAACGTGAAATAGGCAATGAAGCCCTTCTTGACTCAAGTGGTTTCATTGCTATCCTCTCACGCTCCGGTTTTTGCGCCGGAAACTAATTTTAAGAATTTATGAAACGCCAGTATCAACCGTCGAAAATCCGCCGGAAACGCCAGCACGGCTTCCTCGCCCGCAACAAGACCAAGCGTGGCGCGGCCACCATCGCGCGCCGCCGTCGCGCGGGCCGCAAACGCCTCACGCCGGTTTGATTTGTGAATCCCGCGCCGCCACGCCTGCGCCTGGGCCGTTCGTCGCGGCTTGCGCAAAACCGCGATTTCGCGCGCGTCCGGCAGCGGGGGGAACGGCTCGTTTTGGGCTGCCTCATCGCCAACTGGAGCAAACTTCCCGAAGGTGAACGACCCAAGCTCGGTGTCGTCACCAGCAAGAAAATCGGCGGAGCCGTCATTCGTAGCCGCGCCCGGCGGCTGCTCCGGGAAAGTTTCCGGCGGCACCAGCATGATTTTGCGCAGCCGGTGGAACTGGTTTTGGTTGCGCGTAATTCCATCGTCCAAAAGGATTTTGCCGGGGTGGAAAAGGATTTTCTCGCCGCACTGCACCGCGCCAAGCTGCTAAAAAACTGAAGTCGTGAACCCGCTCCAGCACATCTTGATTTTTGCGGTGCGCGTTTATCGCCTGGTGATTTCGCCGGCGCAGACGTTTTTATTCGGGGCCGGGGCCGGTTGCCGGTTCACGCCGACGTGTTCGATTTATACGGTGGATGCGGTGCGTGAGCACGGCGCGGTAAAGGGAACGGTTTTGGCGACAAAGCGGATTTGCCGCTGTCATCCGTGGGCTGAATGCGGCCACGATCCGGTGCCGGAAAAAACAGGAGTCAGGATTTAATTTCATGGATAAAACAGGAATCATCGTTGTTTCAATCTGCGTGCTACTGCTCGGCTGGTGGTTTGTGGAGCAGAACAAAATCGCCAAGCAGCAGGCGGAATACGCCCGCACCCATCCCGTCGCCACAGTGACCAACATTCCCGCCGCCGTCACCACGGCAGCAGCCAGCGCCACGGCTTCCACCCCGGCCACGCCGACGGTGTTTGACCCGAACGCACCGGAGCAGACGCTGGTGCTGACGAACGGCCGGGCGCGTTACATCTTCACCTCACGCGGCGGCGGTTTGAAGCAGGTGGATCTGCTGGATTATCCCGAAACGATTTCCGCGCGTTGGAAGGATCAGATCACCAACTCTTCGAGCGTCGCGGTATTGAACGCCAGCGTGGATGTGCCGGTGCTGGCCGTGCTCGGCGGCGACAGCCTGGTCGGCGACGGCAATTTTACCGTGACCAAAACGGCGAACGGCGTGCGCGCCGAAAAAGTTTTTGCCAACGGGCTGCGGCTCGTGAAAAACTTTCAGTTCAGCTCTAATTTCCTTGTGAACGCCAGCGTGCGGCTGGAAAACGGTTCGGACAAGCCGCTGGCATTGCCGGCCCAGGAAATCATCGCCGGCACGGCGACGCCGATGGACGCGGACGACAGCAATTTTGGCACTTACGGCGGTGCGATGTGGAGCGATGGCGCGACTTCGGCAAACGAGCCGCTGACATCCTTCACCGGCGGCGGCTGCAGCCGTTCCGCGCCCAAGCCGCAACTGCTGGTCGGCAGCGGCAATGTGCTTTGGGCGGCGGCGCACAACCAGTTTTTCGCGCTGGTGCTGATGACCAAAACCAACGAACCGGCGCAGCAGATGGTGGCGCGCACGGTGACGCTGCCGCGATTCCAGAATGTCGGCGTGGTGACGAATTCGCCCGCCCCTCAGGGCATCCAGACGGCACTGCTTTATGCGCCGGCCACTGTGACGGCAAATTCGGCGATTGAACGAAATTTTGTCCTGTTCGCCGGGCCGAAGGAATTTCGCGTATTATCGGGCGTGAGCACGGAGTTTGGCAACCGGGTGGATGAGGTGATGAATTTCGGCACAGGCTTCGGCAGCTTCTGGGGCATCGGCACGTTCTTCGCAAAGCTGCTCCTATCAGCGATGAATATGCTGCACGATTTGATCGGCGTGGGCTATGGCTGGACGATTGTGCTGATCACGATCTTGATCAAGGCGCTGTTCTGGCCGTTGACCGCCGCCAGCACGCGCTCGATGAAGCGAATGCAGGCGCTGGCGCCGGAGCTGAATTCGCTGAAGGAGAAATACAAGGACGACGTGCAGAAGCTCACGCAGAAGCAATGGGAGCTTTACAAGCAGCACAAGGTGAACCCGATGAGCGGCTGCCTGCCGATGTTGGTGCAGATGCCGGTGTTCATCGGCTTCTTCACGATGATCCGCAGCGCGATTGAACTGCGCGGCGCGCATTTCCTGTGGGCGGCGGATTTGTCCAAGCCGGACACGCTGTTCATGATTCACGGCATCACGTTCATCCCGTTCATCAGCACGCCGGACGGTCTGCCGTTCAACCTACTGCCGCTGCTGATGGGCGGCGCGATGCTGTGGCAGTCGCATCTCACGCCGGCGTCACCGGGCATGGATCCCGCACAGCAGAAGATGATGCGCTGGATGCCGGCGATGTTCATTTTGTTCCTCTACAATTACTCGTCCGGCCTCGCGCTCTACTGGACGGTCAACAATCTGCTCACCATTTTGCAGACGAAGCTGACGAAAAACATCAATCCGCTCATTCCGGTGCCGACGACCAATCCGGCATTGACTCCGACGAAAAAGAAAAAATAATTTTCTTATGCCTGCACAATCGAAAGCCATCGTTGAAAAAATCCTCGGCACACTCGGCTTTGCCGCGACCGTGGAAGAACAGAAACTGGGCGACGACCTGATGCTCGACGTGAAAACCGAGGAGTCGGGTCGCCTGATCGGCCGTCAGGGCCAGACGCTGGCCGACCTGCAATACGTCGTGAACCGCATCCTCTTTCAGCAGGATCAAAGCTCCCCGAAGGTGATGCTCGACGTGGGCGGCTATCGCGGGCAGGCCCGCGACGCGCTCATCAAAAAGGCGAAAGATGCCGCCGAAAAAGTCCGTCGCTGGGGCGACGCGGTGGAACTGGAACCGCTGAACGCCTATGACCGGCGCATCGTGCATCAGGCGTTGAAGGACGACCCGGACATCGAGACGCAAAGCGTGGAAGTAGACGGCACCGAGAAAAAAGTTTTACTGCTCCGACCGAAGAAGCACTGAGTTTTTACCGACAAAAAAAGCGCGGACAATTTTTTGTCCGCGCTTTCGTTTTTGCAAAATCAGTTCAATCCACAATTTTCAGCGTGAAAACTTTCGAGGACACGCTGTTCGGCTTCGGCGCGGTGCCAAAGTTGTTGTAAAGGTAGTCGAACTTGAAGCGATAGTTCACCGCGTTCACGCCGGGGGGCACGGGCACCAGACCTTCCCAGCGGTTTCTCACCAGCGGCACCGGGCGCAGCGGCAACGGTTGGCCGTTCACCAGCACATAAGCCTGAATGCTGTCCCAGCGGAGCGACTGCTGCTGGGATTCAAACGCGGCCTCGACCGGATACAGGTTGTTGGCATTGCGCGGCTGCACATTGGGCGTCAGACGTGTGAACGTGGCCGTCGCGCAACCCGCGAGCAGCAGCACCGGTAACAGCAACAGAAATCTCTTCAACATAATCAACCTATCGTGGCAGAAAATGCGATTGCTTGTAAAGTTGGATTTCCACGCTTGAACGCCGGTTTGGTTTCAGCAATCCTCGCCGGATGAATTCCCCAAGTTCTTCCCGCCCGTTGACGAGCCACTTTCGTTGGATCATCTGCGCGCTGCTGTTTTTTGCCACAACCGTCAATTACATGGACCGTCAGGTCATCAGCTACCTCAAGGAATTTTTCTGTCGCCCGGCACATCAACCCGGCGATTCGCAAATGTTTTCGGCGGGCGATTTCATTGACCTATCCGCACTGGCCAACCAACTGAAACAACCAAACAATGCCGTGTCCGCCTACATCGCGACGAATTTATCTCCGGCGGCATTGACGGCGCTCGCAAATTATCCCGTCTCCGGCCCCGTCACCGTTTCCGCGCAAACCAATCTGGAACAAACCTTGTCGGCGAGTTTGAACACGCTCATCAGCGGACAATTTATTTACGATTCCGTGCGTTTTGCCGGAACAACTTTGCAACCTGAAACACAAAATTTGCTCGCACAAAATCCGACCGGCAATGCGCGCGTGCGCCTGAACCGACTGCTGATGGACGACGCTTATCCGCAAATTATTTCGCGCGACGGCTTTGGCTGGTCCAACACCGACTTCGCCCACCTGACCTCGTTTTTCACCGGCTTCTATGCCGGCATGACGATTCTGGCCGGTTGGATCATCGACCGGATCGGCACGAAGATGGGTCTGGCCCTCTCGCTGATCGTCTGGTCGGTGTTTGGCATCCTCAACGCCTTCGTCGGTCGCCTGATCACAACCCATGTTTTGGTGCGGAGCGCATTTGGTGTAGGGGAAGCGGGCAACTTTCCGGCTTCCATCAAAACGGTGGCCGAATGGTTTCCCAAACGTGAACGCGCCCTGGCCACCGGCATCTTCAACAGCGGCACCAACTGCGGCGCGATGATCGCGGCCCTGTTTGTGCCATGGTGCCTGTATCATTACGGGAATGAAAAGGGCTGGAAAATGGCCTTCATCCTCACCGGTGCCGTCGGCTTTGTCTGGTTAATTTTCTGGTTCTGGCTCTACGACACGCCAAGCAAAAGCAAATATCTTTCGCAGGCGGAATACGATCACATCCACAGCGACAAGGATGAAGCTCAGCCGCAGGATCAACCGGTCAAAAAACGGGCCGTCAACATCTTCAGCTTTGCCGGTCGCGTGCCCCGCTCTGCCTTTTGGGGCATGACCATCATGATCCATATCCTGTGCGTCTTCATTTATTTTATCACCGAAAAAATTGTCGGCCCGAATGTGCTTTCGAACAAACCGTCGCTGATTTTCTTCGGCCTGACCATCGCGGTCGCGTTGGCGGCCAGCCTGGCACTGCATGTCCGCCGCTGGCATGACCTTGGCAAATCCGGCTGGCTGGCGTTGAGTTATATCATTCCTGTGGCGGCTGGTTTCGTCTCGGTGGTGGTTCTAGGATTTGAAAACAAAATCTATCTGGCGGCGGTGGCATTGGCGGTCCTGGCCATGATTATTGCCGGTTCGAAAGAAGGCACTTCCGGTCCGGATCGATTTGGCAACACCGCCAGCCCCGGCCTGCTCGGCCACCGCCAGACCTGGTCGTTTTTCGTCGGCAAACTGATGACCGACGGCATCTGGTGGTTTTATCTGTTCTGGCTGCCGGATTATCTGGTGAAACAGTTTCACATGCCCATCCACGACACCATGTGGCCGACGTTCATCGTTTATGGTGTCGCCATCGTGGGCAGCGTTTATGGCGGCAGCATCCCGATGACTTTGATGAAGCGTGGCATGCCTGTTTACAAAGCCCGCATGACGGCGATGTTTCTCATTGCGCTATGTCCGCTGACCGTGCTCTCCACGCAGTATTTTGGCGATGTGAGCCATTTTGGCGATATGGCCAAAGTGTATGCCGTAGCCGTCATCTGCATTGGCGCGGCGGCCCATCAGGCATGGTCCGCAAACCTTTTCACGACGGTTTCGGATATGTTCCCCAAGACTTCCGTCGGCTCCGTCACGGGTATCGGCGCCATGGCCGGCGGCCTGGGCGGCGTGATCGTGCAATTGATCGCCGGCACGCTCACGGACACTTACAAGGCCACGCCGCAGAAAGCCTACCTGATCATGTTTGTCATCTGCTCCTTCAGCTACCTGATTGCTTGGGGCGGAATGAAGCTGCTGGTGCCCAGACACAAGCCGATAACGGAAATCTAAAATTGATCTCAAATAAAAGGCCCGTAGAAGATTTCTCTTCGACGGGCCTTTTTCACTTGCCGCTGCAAATCAAATCGTCTGGCTCAAATAGCCGCCGTCCACCCGGATGTCCGTGCCGGTGACAAACGAACTTGCCTTGTGCGCCGCGAGGAAAACGCACGCGCCGATCAGTTCGCTAGATTCGCCGAAACGGTTCATCGGCGTGTGTCCCCAAATCGATTTTGTGCGCGCCGTGGGTGAACCGTCGTCGTTGAACAACAGCTTGCGGTTCTGCTCCGCCGGGAAAAAGCCCGGCGTGATGGTGTTCACGCGCACGCCCTTCGTCGCCCATTCGCGGGCGAGAAATTGCGAGAGATTCAGCACCGCCGCCTTTGCGGCCGAGTAGCTGACTACGCGCGACAACGGCAGATGTGCGGAAACGCTCGCGATGTTGATGATGCTGCCCCGGCCACGCTGGCACATCGCCGGCCCGAATTCCTGGCACGGCAAAAACGCGCCGCCGATGAGGTTCAAATCAAAGTTGGCGTTCAACGCTTCGAGTGGGATTTTTTCAAACGGATTTTCCGCCGTGACCGTGACCTTCGGATCGTTGCCGCCGGCGGCGTTCACCAAAATCGTCGGCGCACCGAGCGATGCTTCAATCTTCTTGTGAGCTTCTGCGAGGCTCGCGCGGGAGCTGGCGTCGCAGGGAAAAAATGCCGCGTTGCCGCCGGCATCTTTGATGGCCTTGACGCGCGCGTTACCACGCTCCTCGTTACGGCCAAGCACGGCGACTTTCGCGCCGGCGGCCGCCAAACCGTCGGCCAGCGCACCGCCGAGCACACCGGTAGCACCGATAACCACGGCCACTTCGCCTTTGAGTGAGAACAATTCAGTTGTATTCATAAAATTTTACCGTTGCACGCGGGCGCTGCCGCCGCCGAAAGTTTTTTCCACTTCCTTGCGCGTGGCCATGCTCGTGTCGCCGGGCGTCGTTGAGGCAAGTGCGCCGTGCGCCGCGCCATATTCCACAGCCTTCTGCGCATCGTTGAATTCGAGGAAACCAAATTGCAAACCACTGGCAAAACTGTCGCCGCCGCCGACGCGATCGAGAATTTCCAGCTCCGGATATTTGCGGCTCTCGAAAAATTTCCCGTCGTGCCAGAGAATCGCGCTCCAATCGTTCTTCGTCGCGGTGATGACGCGGCGCAGCGTCGTCGCCGCCACCTTGAAATTTGGATACGCTTTCACCGCCGTCTCGATCATCGCCTTGAACGCGTCGGTTTCAATCGTGCTCAGATTGTGGTCGGCGCCTTTCACTTCAAAGCCGAGTGACGCGGTGAAATCTTCCTCGTTGCCGATCATCACGTCCACGTATTTGGCGATCTCCTTATTCACTTCCTGCGCCTTCTTCAGGCCGCCAATGGATTTCCAGAGCGACGGGCGGTAATTCAAATCGTAGCTGACAATGACGCCGTGTTTCTTCGCCGCTTTCACTGCTTCAATTGTCAGTTCAGCGGTCGTTGCCGAGAGCGCGGCGAAGATGCCGCCGGTGTGCAGCCAGCGTGTGCCGATCTTGCCGAAGATGTGGTCCCAGTCAAAATCGCCGGGCTTGAGCTGTGACGCAGCAGAGTTGCCGCGATCCGAAACGCCCACCGCGCCGCGAATGCCAAAGCCGCGTTCAGTGAAATTCAATCCGTTGCGAATGGTGCGACCAATGCCGTCATCTTCGCGCCATTTGATGAATTCCGTGGCGACACCGCCCTGCATGATGAAATCTTCGATGAGATGGCCGACTTCGTTGTCCACGAACGCGGTGCAGACGGCGGTTTTATAGCCGAAACATTTGCGCAGGCCGCGGGAGGTATTGTATTCGCCGCCGCCTTCCCACGCCGTGAAACTGCGCGCGGTGCGGATGCGCCCCTCGCCGGGGTCGAGACGAAGCATGACTTCGCCAAGGGAAATCTGGTCAAATTGACACTCATTCTTCGTCCGGAGATTTAAGCTCATAATTGGAAATTAATTCGTAAACCGGCTGCGACAGGCCCACAGGCCGAGCGCCGGATTGGAGATGTAAAAAGCCTTTTCGCCGTCGGGCATTGTGTTCCAGCCATCCTTCAGCTTCTTCGGATCGTAGCGCTGCGTCATGGTCTTGAGGTCGGCGTATTTGAAATTCACACCTTCGATTTCCCGCTGCGTCAATTGGCCAGGGCAGTAGGTGATGCTGAAACGGCCTTCGCTGGAGCCGTGAATGAGATGCGCCGCCGCGCTCAAATTATTTTGCAGCTCGGGATTGGCCTTGGCCGCCGCGAGCGTCGCCGGCGTGCCGCGGTAACCGTATTTGCGGATGAGCCGGTCAATCTCGTGGTCTTCGCCAAACTCCTTCAGGCCCGGCGCCAGGATAATGAGTTCGCCGCCATCCGCCATCGCCATGCGCGTGCGATAGACGGCCTTGTTGCCGAGCCAGGTGCTCTTGAATTCCGATGGGTCGAGATAGACGACCACTTTTTTCAACGGCTCGGCGAGCATCTCGAAATTCACTTCGAGCGACAGCTTTGCCGCCAGTTCAAAACCGGAAGCGTCATCGCTCACGAACAGACCGCGCACGACGAGTTTGCCGTCTTCGCCACGACCAACGACGGTGTGCACATAAACAATCGGCAAATGCTTGGTGAAATGCTCTGAGGCGTAGTTGAGAATCTTGCGAACCGGCGTGTTCGCGCGGCCCATCATGC
>Ga0208872_1000622_pt1 | contig 24807 bp, 17 predicted proteins | sample CryBogCBH12Aug08_FD_185508 | JGI IMG/M metagenome (GOLD analysis project Ga0208872, IMG submission 185508) | Freshwater microbial communities from Crystal Bog, Wisconsin, USA - CBH12Aug08 (SPAdes) | ecosystem: Environmental > Aquatic > Freshwater > Lake | place: Crystal Bog, Wisconsin, USA...
CGGCTGCTGTATCCGGTGGCCGAAACGGTCTATCAGGATTTCTTCGCGTCCGTCCAGCGCGGCCTGTTCATCGAACAATCCTATCAGGCGCAGCTTTATCGCCTCGTGCGGATGTATGTGGATTTCCCGGCCGTCGTCAAACCGTTCGCCAAGAGCGGCTCCAATCCCATCCTGCCGACCGAAGTGCTCAAACGCCTGCGCGAAATGGTCGTCTCCATCCAGGGCAATCAACAACATCAACCCGAAGCCATCGCCGACTGATCTGGCAAACCTTTTTCAAAAAGAGAAAATATCATGACTACTCTCGAAGCTCCTGCGAAACCGTTCTCGCTGACCAAATTTGTCCCCGGCGATTTCAAAAGCGACCTCAAACCGATCTGGTGCCCCGGCTGCGGCGACTTCGGCGTCGTCACCGCCATCACCCGCGCGCTGGCGAACATCGCCCGCCCGCCGCATGAAATCGCGTTCGTCTCCGGTATCGGCTGTTCGAGCCGCATTCCCGGCTACACGACGGCTTACGGCTTCAACACCGTGCACGGACGCTCGCTGCCTATTGCGCAAGGCATCAAGCTCGCCAACCCAGAACTCCTCGTCCTCGTCGCGAGCGGCGACGGCGACGGTTTTTCCATAGGCGGCGGCCACGTCGCGCACGCCGTCCGGCGCAACATTGACATCACCTACATCGTGATGGACAACCAGATTTACGGCCTCACCAAAGGCCAGCTCTCGCCCACGTCCTCGCGCGGACGCAAGACGGTGACGTCCAGTTTCGGCAGTCTCGAAGACCCGGTGAATCCGCTGCTCTACGTCATGGGCTACGGCGCATCGTTCGTGGCGCAAGGCACGCCCGCCGACATGACCGGCCTCGCCAAAATCATTGAGGAAGCGATTCGTTTCCCCGGCTTCGCGTTCGTCAACGTCCAATCTCCGTGCGTCACCTACGGCATGGAAGAGCAGCAACTCAAGGCGCACAAGACCAACATGCAGAGTTTGGAAGCGATGGGCCACGACACGAGCGACCGCGCGAAAGCCACCGAACTCGCCCGCGAATACGGCACCAAACTTTACACCGGCGTTTTGTATCGCAACCCCAATCCGCCCACGACCTACGGCCAGGGCGTGATCGAGCGTCACGAAGCGTTGAAAAAATCCGCCGTCCCGCGCCACGAAATTCTCAACCGATTCAAGCCGACGAACTGAGTTCGCTTCAGCCACCAGCTTTTCTACGAGACCAAGCAACTGAATTGAAGATGCTGAGGAAACCCCTGCCCCAGTCTCGTATTTAGGAGACGTAATCCGGCGCACTTATTTTGACGAAGCCGAATCTGCAGGCGATATGAAGCGGAAACCGGAGGTCTTTCCTCGCTGGACGACGTAATTTGTGGCATTTGCTGTTGTTACCGAATTGCTGCCAACTTGGAGATTTTCAAAAGTCACATTTGCGATTGATCCCGGCTCGCGGCCGTTACCATCAAAAACGCTTGGATGGAGCGGCAACTCTGCCGCAGTGATGTTCCGAATCGTCATTCCCTCCACGCTTCCACGTCCATCACGATAGCTGTCGTGGAATTTATCCTCCGGCACGAGCATGGTGCGCACCCCGAAAAGCTGATACGCCTTCTTTTCGTGGCGGACATTCTGTATCACAATGTTTTTATAGCTGGCGTGCTGGTGAATATCGATGAGCGCCACAACGTCGGCATTAGCCCAATCCCTTGCCAGATGCGTGCGCCCCATGTCATCACCAATTATATCCAGTCCATCGCAGAGTTCGCCGTCGACATCCTGCGTCACATTCCAGCCCATTTGAAGCGCGCTGCCGGAATTTTGCCGCCAGATCACATTGTTGAGGAGCTTGATGCCGGTCTGATGGAAATGGAGACAGTCATCGTTAACTTTCAAAAAGCAATCTTTCACAAGACTTTGTTTGCCGCCGGCAATTCCGTCGGTCTGCCCAAGCCAGGCCAAAATCTTGACGTTCTCTGCTGTCAACCGTTTTGGAGCCAAAAGGCTTATCCCGTGCGAGTCAGTAATAACAATCCCTTCGACATTTAAATCGAGAGCAGTTTTTTTCGCAGCTCCAATCATAAATTGGCTGAATAGTCCTTTAGTCCCGGGGATATCAATGCCAGAGAGAACACCGCGCCCGCGAATGGTCACGGTCTTTCCCCCACCCTGCCCGGCTATTTGCAGCCGGCCTTTGACATAAGCTCCGCCAGCAAGATAAACCGTCTGACCTTCGCTGATAGAGATCGGCTCTTTGCCTAAATCGGTTACTCCCGGACCAAAGTAGATCGTATTCGGCGTGGTTCTGGCGGGAATATCGGTCTCTGCCGGATTGGCAAATATGAATAGCGCATCACGAGGTTTGGCATCTAATTCGACAAACATATTTGCGGGGTTGGTCAAAGTGAAAGACACCGTGTTGTTTCTGACTTCAGCCCGGATGTTTTTAGCAAGCGGACGGATGACAGCTGAGTTGATGGCGGTTCCATCCCGTATCTTTACCTGCACCGTGACCGCACCGCTGAAAGAAAATGACGTCCAATGATTGGCGTCCGTGGTGAAGACCGGTGATTTGACTTGAGTATTGTCAACGTTTCGGACGCTCTTATAGACATAAGAAGACCGGCTCTCACCTGCTTGAGAAACGGTCACTTCAAAAATGTCCGAGCGATACTGGTTGTCGGGCAACGGCGGATACACACTCAACTCTCCGGCGAGTGAACATTTTATATCAGCAAGAATCAAAAGCACGAGGAGGCCAACTGGAAACAAAGTTGCGAAGCGAGGCTTCATCTTAAATTTGAGTTGAATGAGCATATTTCGCAGGAAATTTTTGTCGAGACTGCGATCTATACCCACATGTGATCCTTTGAGCTAACAGTTTTCCTTAAACGTAGTCCAGCTTCTTTTAAATTTTATCTTCACGAATCACTGCGCCGATTTTTTGACGTGACTTGGATTAATCAGGAATGTCTAATGATTTTATGATTATCCGCCGGATCCCACTCTTCACGCTCGCCCTGCTGGCTATATCGTTCAACCTTTTCGGGGCAAAATACGACATCACGGCTCAGCCGGATCATGCCAATGGTGTTTACAAAGAGGGGGAGAAGATCAATTGGGACATCAGCATGGCGCTCAAGGACGGGAAGCTGGTAAACGCCGTTTCCTATGTCATCAAGAGAAATGGCGTCATCGAAGTCGCCAAAGGCAAGCTTCCACTAAACGGCAACAAAGCAACCTTGACCTACACGCCTGAAAGCTATGGCTCCGAACTGGTATTGTTCACGGCAGGCGAACCGCCCAACAGCATCAAAGGCATTTGTGGCGCAGTCGTGGCACCTGAAAAATTCAAGCAAGGAACTCCGTGCCCGGATGATTTCGATGCCTTCTGGCAGGGTAAAATCAAATTACTCAAGACAATCCCCGCAAATCCGGTGCTCACACCCGCTCCGAGTGAGAAGGACGGCGTAGAATATTCCAAAATCACGATGGACAACTTCAACGGCTCCCATGTTTACGGCCAAATTGCCCGGCCGGTAAAAGGAACAAAATTTCCCGCCATTCTTCAGGTTCAATACGCAGGAGTTTACCCTCTACAAAAAGGCTGGGTCACCTCAAGGGCGGCCAACGGCTGGCTGGCCATGAACATCATCGCCCACAATCTTCCCATCGACGAAAAACCGGAGTTTTATGAAAACCTGGCAAAAGGCTCATTATTGAATTACACGCGTATTGGTGAGCAGAGTCGCGAAACATCCTATTTTTTGAGAATGCTCCTCGCCTGTCATCGTGCCGCCGAATATCTCTCAACGCGACCCGACTGGGATGGCCGGGTATTGGTGGTGACTGGCACCAGTCAGGGAGGGGTGCAATCATTTGCGACCGCCGCCCTGTTTCCGAAGATAACTGCTGTGATTGTAGAAGTTCCGGCGGGCTGCAATGCAGTCCCTGCCAAGAGTCAACCTCTCGGCTGGCCATATTGGATCCAGCCAAACTCTGACCCTAAGGTCTTGAAAACAGCACCCTATTTTGATGCCGTCAATTTTGCCGCGCGCGTGACATGCCCCGTCTTGATCGGGGTCGGTCTCTCCGATGTAACTTCGCCGCCATGGGGAGTCTATTCCGCCTTCAATCAACTCAAAGGGCCAAAAGAAATCGTTCCTATGCCAAACGCCGAGCACCGAGGACAACATGACGCCTTTCAGCAACGCGCCAAGGCATGGCTGGCAACTTTAGTAACCGGAAGCCCTCCCCCGCTGGCTCATTAGACCGACTGGCCGACGCGAGATTATTTCCACCGGTATTCGCGCGCACCATTCAAACTCAACCGCCACCAGTCACCTTGTGCCTGCGGTATCACCACCGCCGCTGAACCATCCACGCATCGCACACTGGTCGGACAGCCAAAGCGGGCGGTGCTCAGTTCGATGATGAAATCACCCGCCCGTGGCAGGGCACGCAGCACCCATTCGCCCTCTTCGCGTCGCACCAACATGCTGCCATCCGTGCGCACGTCCCCGAAGTCGAGCATCTTGCTAGCCAGATTCAATCGATGCTGATAAATGTCATCATCCCCGTCAGTTGCCGGCTCAATCTCAAAGCTGATTTTTCGTCCACCATCCCGAACATGCAGTGTTCCCAGTCGGATACCGTTTTGACCGTCATTATGTCCCTGCAACATCAGTCGCCCGATCTCCGGTAAAAATAATCCGATCCGCATGCCATAGTCGCCATCTGGTAATCCCTCAGGCAGGTGGATGTCATGCGAACCGTCAGACAATGTCTCCCCTGCTTTCCAGGTTGAACTGGGATAAGGCAGGCGGTGATCGTTTTGAAACGAGATATCTTTACCGCTGACGAAATGAACGAAGCAATGATAGTCACGTGGCAAGGTTTCGTTCACGCGCCATTCGTAGGTCAACGCGAAAGTCCTGATGCCGGTTTGTTGGAACTTGGAAACTGCCGGATGAATTCGATGAACTCCGCTCCGCTCCCAAACCGACGCCGCGCGCGCATTGGCAAAGGTGCTGTCTTGGGTTTGCGCATAATCCGCAACAACCCCGTCCATTTGCGCCGTCCAAGCGGTGACCCCTGCCCCCTTCGCCAGCCAGCCGTATTGCGGCAAGGTGAAAGTGTTTTCGAGCAAGGCATTCGTATCGCTGTTCGCTGTCACTACCAAGCCATTGTCATAACTGACACGGGCACGATTCCAAACCCCGACTTTTGCCGCCGATGTGCCATCCACCCAACGGCCATCAATCTGATATTCAATTTTAACCGGCTGGGCGGTTGCATATCGAGCTGTGACTGGCGATAGAAGATGATGCTCAAGCCAGGCCAGCGGCACGTCTGAATAGACGGCTCCACTTAGAAAACCGGCATGGCCATAGATGACCTCCTGCATCCGGTATTGGTCGAGCACTCTCATCGGCGGCAAGGCACCCCAGGTCGGCTCGCCCCACCAACGATCATAGTAGCCCATGCCATGGTTGAATTGCAGCGGATGGATTTTTAAGAGATCGAAGTCCACTATCAACGGAGCGGTTTGGCCCATTTTTTGCGGCCAGCCTAGACCGAACTGAGCCTCGACCCCGTCAAGCAATCCACTCCAGAACCAATGCCTGCAACCTTCGCCAAAAACCGGGCCACCATGGTTGGCTCGTTCAAAAGCCCATATCTGCCGGTGTGCCTCCCAAACGGGTTTGAAAGTTGCAGACTCTTTCGCACCGGCTCGATAGTCCACATGGAACCAAGGCGTCACGGAAGACTGCACGTCCAGAAAATCTGCGTTGGGCTGATATTGCTTATGGATTTTCGCGCTCTCGTTCCGTGCCAAAGGCAGAATTGCGTGAGGCTGAATGGCAAACGATTGGATCTTCGTGCCTTTATTAAACCAAGCCTTGATCAAGTTGCCTTTTGAATCTAACGCCACATCGTTGGTGTCAAACCCTTCGTAGTTCGGGTAATAATCCACATAGTTTTCGTGCAATGCGATGTCGTAACCCAGTTGTTTGGCGGTCGCCACCAACTTTTTCATTGCGACATCGCCGCCGAGCTTGGCGTTGGCCGGCACATGGGCTGGCAAGCCGTTGTCGTATCCGCTGCGTTGCCAGTTATGGATGATGGCCGCGCAGTTATTCAGCCCGTAACTATGAAGCACAGTTAAGTTGCTGGCGATGTTTTCAAACTGGCCGCCCCAAATATCCAAAACAATCTTGTTCGCCAGATGTTCTCGAAACGGCGAGGCTGGATTCGGAATGTTGGGCAGAATTTCCGCTAGATTCCATCCAGCGGCAAATACAATTCGCTCGTGCAGTGAAACCCGGGTTCCATCAGTGCGCGCGGCGTAATTGGCGATGGTGTTTTGGTGGGTTGACGCCGATGATTTTGTCCAATCGAGAAACGCGTTGACGAAAAGATTTTCTGTTTTGAGATAATACACCTGGCCGGAATAGTAAGGCACCGGCACCGGTTGGCGGTGCAGCACCGGCCCCCAGCTGCCGGCATCGAGCGCGGTGATTTGCGGCAAATCGGATTCAACCTCCAGCACCAAACTTTTTCCGATCAGTTTTGCAGCGCAGCGCAGCGTCGCCAGATGCCCGCCAACATCATAAGTTGATATGCAAGCGACGCCGTCAGGGGTTGACTCCAAGCGACTGCTGTTGAATTTCGCCGCCTGAGTCCATTCCGGTTTTCCGTCATTGGCCAACGGAACGATTTGCGGGACAGTTTCGTCATGCGACGTTGCTAACAATTGCCAGTTACCCAACGGCGGATCGTCAGCGGTAAGTGGTCGGGATAATTCATATTGCATTGTCCCATCAGCACCGGTGTAGGTCAGCGTCGCCTTATCCGCTCCGACTTCGGTTGTCAGCTTGCCGGTGAAACCAGAGGGCGGCGCAACTTCTCCATTCTGCACTGGAAAGAGATGTTGCAAATCCAACGGTGGCGGCAGTGTGGCGCGGGTCGTCAGTTTTGGCGTGAAGCCCTCCAGCAATAATTCACGACCGCCCCACAAGGCAAAATCAAAAGATGAGTTATTGCGCGGGCCCGGGTCGGTTTCAAAACGAATCGTAACGGTTTGGCCAGCCAGCGCGGTAAGGTCAAAGGCAAAGGACTTCCACTGCGCGTCCACCCGGTTCTCATCCAACAACGTCCGTCCGTTCGCCATGATACGAAAGGTGGCACCATCTGATTTGGGTTTCTCGCCCGGACCAGCCAGTGCATCGCTGCGCATCGCGGTCGCGCCAAACAGTTTGATGTGTTTGACGACGTCGGCAGCCGGCAATCGAAAACGAAATTCTTGAAATGCCACGCCGGTTCCGCCGCGCCATGGTGGATGCATCAATAACGCGGCTTGGCCGTTTTGCTCGCCGGCAGGTTGTAGCGCCATTCCTGTGCGCTCTTCAAATCCACCGCTCCACCCATTTGAAAACCGCCTCTCTGCCTGACCGCGATACTGATACCCCGCTGCATACAGACCAATTTCATCCAGCCGCAACCGTTCGGCATCCGGCACGACGAGCGGCGCGGCGGCCTGGCTTCCTGCGTAAACCGTCCATGGTGCAATCACGCACAACGAGATGGCTGCTAAAAGAAATTTCATGACGGGAATTCGCGAACCCGGCCAAGTTGTTTGATCAACAGGCACACAATTACAAACGCGGTCATCGGCAAGGCCGAGTAGATGATGAACACCGGTGTAAACGAGCCGACTGTCACCGTTTTGCCAATGAGCAGCATTGTGATTGCACCGACCAGCGAACCCATCGCACCGCCAAAACCGGCAACCGAACCAACCACATGTTTTTCAAAAACTTCCGCCGGCAAGGTCATGTTGGCCCAGGCGGCATGGAAGAACATCGCGACGGTGATGCAGGCGACCGCTGCGACCGGATCGGGCACACGCGTAATCATCACAAAGCACGTCGGAATCATCAGCGAAGCGACGAACATCGTCGTCTTACGAGAACAGTTGAGCGACCAGCCGTGCCGGCTCAGATAGTCGGGGATGGCACCTCCGGTCAAATTTCCGAGCGCGAGTCCGACATACGGTATCCAATAATACTTGCCGATGGCGGCCAAATCGAACCCGCGTTCCTGCTGCAAAAATTTCGGCATCCAGAACGCAAAAAAATATGAAATCGGATCCGTCAAAACCCGCGCCAGAATGCAACCCCAAGCTTCGGGCGTCTTGAGAATCTCAATAATTGGGATCGACTTAGCGTCGGTTCTCACCGGCTGGTTATCTTCGATGAGTTTGAGTTCCTCTGCCGTGACCCAGGGATGCTGCTGCGGAACTCGGTAAAACCACAACCAAACCAGAACCCAGACAATGCTGATGGCCGCGCCGACAATGAAGGTATAGCGCCAGCCAAAATTTAGCGTCACCCACGCCACCATCGGTGCGGCAAATGCCGCCCCAATCGCCGTTCCAGAATTAAATATGCCGACGGCCAGAGCGCGTTCCCGCATGGGAAACCATTCCGAAACCGCCTTGACGCCAGCAGGAAAATTAGCCGGCTCGGTTGCGCCCAGAAAAAAACGGCAGACCGCAAATTGTCCAACCGTGCGCGCGAACATGTGCATCAAATCCACAACCGACCAGCCAGTGACAAAAATCGCAAAACCCCGGCGCGTGCCCAGATAGTCGATCAATCTGCCGCTTACGGCATACATGATCGTGTAGCTAGTCAGAAATGCAGCGGTCACATACGAATACTGGATGGTGGTGATACCCAACTCAACTTCCAGCGTGTGCGCCAGCAGAGCCAGCGTCTGGCGGTCCATGTAATTCAACGCCGTCGTCAGACAGATCAATCCGGCAACATACCAGCGCAAGCCTTTTATTTTCATTTCAATTCAGAGGTGATTCCGCAAACATTAATGCTTATCAACATCTAAAAGCCAGCACTGGTATTGTGAATAATTTTCCTCGCGCAATCCTATGAAAAAAATATGGCCATCTCCATGTTTGCAGTCTTTCTCGTCAGTTGTTTCGCAAGCCTCATCGAAACCAATGCGAAAAGCGCTTCTGCACTGACTATTGATGACTGTTCCTATCCTGACGATGCAGCGGCACAAGTTACTTGGAAAGCGATGGAAGATTCGCCACCGGTTTTGACGACGAAACTGGAAGGCTACAACGCTCTGCAACTCCGCTGCAATTTTTCCACCAGCACGGCCAAGCGCGCTTATTGGAATAAATCTGTAAAACTGAACCTTGCTAGTTGTGATGGCATTCAATTCCGGATTTTTTGTCGCGACACCCGTCCGGTGGCTTATTTTTGCATCTATTTTCAGAGTGGCAAAGGCTGGTATCACTCGGATTTTTATCCGGAATCAGTCGGAGCTTGGGATACCATATCCATCCACAAGGCGGCCATGAAAACCGAAGGGCAACCAGACGGCTGGGATAAGGTCAAAACCATCCGCATCGCCGCTTGGTGCGGCCAGAAAACCAACACCGAGTTTTTTTTGAGTGATGTTCTTCAAATAAACCGTTCTGACACCGGTTCGCCACGGCAAATCTTTGAATCCAACCTTGCCCATATCGGAAAATTTGCCGGCTACACGAATTTTGACGACGCTTTTGCACAGATAAGCAAGCAAGGGCGAAACAATGAGTCCACTGCAAAATGTCTCGCATCAGCCAAAGATATGGTGATCGCCGCTCAAAAACTGGGGGCCGAGAACAAATACGATCAGGCACAGATAAAAATCTCAACGGCAGACAAAGAACTAAAGAATGCTTATTGTCTGACGCAAAAACCACTGCCCGGTGAATTCCGCGCATTTTGGTGTCACAGCGCTTATGGCGTTGCCGGCATGAGTTGGGATGAAGCGATTCATCGGCTGGCGGATAATGGTTTTACAGCCATCATCCCGAACATGCTTTCGGCTGGCGTCGCCTATTATCCCAGCAAAGTGCTGCCCGTGGCAATAACCTTGGCGGAGCGCGGTGATCAGATCAGCCAGTGTCTCGCCGCCTGCCGTAAATACGGAATTGCGATCCACGTCTGGAAGCTTAACTGGAATCTGAACGGCGCGCCCAAAGAGTTTGTGGATCAAATGCGGGCGGAACACCGGTTGCAAATCAGCGACCAAGGCAAGGAACAGTTGTGGCTTTGCCCGTCGCGACCAGAAAATCAGAAATTGGAGATCGACGCGATGTTGGAACTGGTGCGCAACTACGACCTTGACGGCATCCACTTTGACTACATCCGTTATCCTGATGGCGATTATTGTTTTTGCGATGGTTGCAAAGAGCGCTTTCAACGAGCCATCGGAATTTCTCCGCAGATTTGGCCAAAAGATGTTTTAACCGGCGGCCCATTGAACCAGCAATGGCTCGATTGGCGGCGCAGCAACATCACCACGGTGGTCAAAGCCGTGAGCGAACAGGCGCGAGTCATCAAACCAAAGATCAAAATCTCCGCCGCCGTTTTCCGCTACTGGAATGTCGACCGTGATGGCGTCGGACAGGACTGGAAACTCTGGTGCGACAAGGGCTGGCTCGACTTTGTCTGCCCGATGGATTACACACCGAGCAAGGCGCGCTTTGAAAACATGGTTTCACAGCAGGTGAAATGGGCCGGCAAGGTTCCTTGCTATCCCGGGTTGGGGGTGAGCGCGTCGTCCTCCCGCTTTGGTGCGGATCGCGCCATCGAAGAGATCAACCTCACCCGTCAATATCAAACCGGCGGCTTTGTCATCTTCAACTACGGTGTGAATGAGGCGAATGAATTGCTGCCACAGCTGGGATCCGGCATAACGCGGACAACCAAATGAAACAACCTGCGCTGCTTGTTCCGAGACGACGCAGAAGCATTGCTATAATTGCACATTAATGGTAACGATTGTAAAATGAATCCCCTACCGGCGAAATCTCAAACCTTCAAAATCTGCAATTTGCTGGCCGGCATGGTTCTCTGTTTCACAGCCACCACAAGTCCAGCGGCGAACCCTGACACATTGGGATTAGTTCCATTGCCAGCGGTCGTCCATCGCACCGACGGAGCTTTTAAACTGCAACGCCAAATCAGAATTGTCGCCGATGCGACGGCGCACGACAGCGGCGAATATCTCGCTGCATATCTGCGCACAGCCACCGGTTTGCCGGTTCAGGTTGAATCCATCTCCGACCCGGCTTCCAAACATGTCGACATATTTTTAATGACACGCCCGGCCCAGAACAACTTGGGCGAGGAGAGTTACCGGCTCGCGGTGGGCAAGGATGAGGTCAGAATTGAGGCCCCGGCAGCGGCCGGAATTTTTTACGGAGTGCAAACACTGCTGCAATTGCTGCCGCCGCAAGCCTTTTCATCCCAGCAAGCCAGCGGCGTGACTTGGACGATTCCGTGCGTGCAGATTGAGGATGCGCCACGCTTCAAGTGGCGCGGGTTCATGCTGGATGTGAGCCGGCATTTTTTCAGCAAGCCGGAGATCAAACAGACGCTGGATTTTATGGCGTGGCACAAGCTGAATGTCTTTCACTGGCATCTGGTGGACGATCACGGATGGCGGATTGAGATCAAAAAATATCCGAAGCTTACGCAAATCGGCGCTTGGCGTAAGGGCATCGGTTTCGATTTAGCCACCAATGAGAGCAATGCTTATGGGCCAAACGGTTGTTACGGCGGCTTTTACACACAGGAGGATGTGGAAGAAATCGTGGCTTACGCAAAAGCCCGGAACATCACTATTGTGCCCGAAATCGAAATGCCGGGACATTCCACGGCGGCGCTGGCCGCTTATCCCGAATTGAGCTGCAAGGGCGGCCCGTTCGACATGGATCTCGACGCTGGGATTTTCAACGGCATCTACTGCGCCGGTAACGAGGATGCTTTCAAATTTCTTGAAGACGTGTTGTTGGAAACATTTCAACTGTTCCCCAGCGAATACATTCATGTCGGCGGCGATGAAGTGCCGAAGGACAATTGGAAGCACTGCGAAAAATGTCAGGCGCGCATTAAGGCCGAAGGCTTGAAAAACGAAGAAGAGTTGCAAAGCTACTTCATTCGGCGCATTCAAAAATTTGTCACCGCTCACGGGCGCAAACTCATCGGCTGGAGCGAGATTTTGCAGGGCGGACTGGCCCAAGACTCCACGGTCATGGATTGGAATGGCGGCGGTGCCGAAGCCGCCAACAGCGGACATGATGTTGTGATGGCCTCGCAGGAATTCACTTATTACTGCTATTATCAATCGCTTGACCGGCCGCCCAAACTCAAGGCCGCCCGCCGCTATTTGCCCCTCGACAAGGCTTACTCCTTTAATCCGATTCTCGCCGAGCTCAAACCGGCATCCGAATCGCACATATTGGGCGTGGAGGCATGTCAGTGGACGGTGTTTTTTGCCTCGATGCACGAAGTGGAGGAGATGAGCTTCCCCCGATTGTGTGCGCTGGCGGAAATCGGCTGGTCGCCCAAGTCCGTGCTGAATTACGACAGTTTTTTAAGCCGGCTGGCTGTGCATGAATCACGCCTGGATCAGGCTGGCATCGCCTATTGGAATGATCATGCTGTAAAAATAGGCGAATGGAAACCAGCGCAAATCAACGCGTCCAACGGATTGCTGGAATGGGACGTGCCGACGCAAATCGTGGTGCCCGGGAAATTTCGCCTAAGCCTCAATTACGCAAAAGGCAAGCACGCCCTGAAAATCAACTGGGCGGCATTGTTGGAAAATGGAAGCGAAGTTGCCCGCGACACGCACGAAGGGCTGGCTGGCTCAGGTTACAACCGGCCGGTGAAGGCGCGCGATTGGAATTATTTCCTCAATCTTCCGTCAGTGAAAACAAACGCAAAATATTCCGTGCGCGTTTCTGTCTCCGTTGCCGACGACGGCGTCGACTCCAGCGGAATAGTGTTCGTTGACCCACCTGTCGCCGAAGCCAAAAGATGACAAATACTCCGTCAGCTTCACCGGGGTCGCGGCTAATGTCCATAGACGCGCTGAGGGGATTTGATATGTTTTGGATCATCGGCGGCGATTCGCTGGTTTACGCCCTAAACCGCATGAGCCAGACGCGGCCTGTTTCATTTTTAGCCGGTCAGCTGGAACATGCCGAGTGGGAAGGTTTTCATGCTTACGACCTGATTTTCCCGCTGTTCGTTTTCATCATGGGGGCCTCGCTCTGTTTTTCTTTGGGCCGGACGTTGGAACGGCTTGGTCGGTCAGAGGCATTGAAACGGGGTTTTACACGAACCATGGCATTGTATCTGGCGGGGCTTTTTTTTAACGGCGGTCTGACAAATGAATGGCCGGATGTCCGTCTAAGCGGCGTTCTCAGTCGCATCGCAATTGTCTATGGCTTCGCTGGGCTGCTTTATTGCCTTTTTAAACCATGCACACTGGCCATCATTTGCACCGGCCTGCTCGTCGGTTATTGGGCACTGATGACTTTTGTGCCCATTCGAGACATCCAGATGGAACAACACAGTCTCGCCCGACTTGCCGAACAATCCGGCGATACCGCCACCGCCGCACTATTCAAGGATCCGAAGTTTGGCAATCCTTCGACGGTCAAGAACAGTCCGGTGATGGCAGCGGCAGAAAAAATGTTCTACGCCACAACCAACTGGACTGCCGGCAAATTCGACCCCGGCCGTAATCTGGCCGATCATCTGGATTTCCAATATCTCCCCGGGAAAAAATATTCGGTTTTCGCCGAGGCTGAAGGCTATTTAAGCACGCTCCCAGCCGTGGCCAGCTGTTTGTTGGGAGTCTTTGCCGGGCTGCTCCTACAAACCCAAAGTGTTCCGGACAAACGGAAGGTGGTTTATTTGATTGCGACGGGCACGGTCTGCATTGCCCTCGGCTGGTTGTGGAGCTGGCAATTTCCCGTCATCAAAAAGATTTGGACATCTTCTTTTGTTTTGATCGCTGGCGGATACAGCGCCATTTTAACGGGATTGTTCTTTTTGATCGTGGATGTCTGGCAAGCCCGGAAATGGTGCCAGCCGTTTGTCTGGATGGGAATGAACTCCATCACGATCTATCTGGCAGCTTCCGTGCTGGGCGGTTTTCGGAAACCTGCGCTGCGTTTGGTGGGTGGCGATGTGAAAACTTTTTTTGACCTTCACCTGGCCAAGGGCGCGGGCGACATGGTTGTTTCCCTGACCGGATTGGTGCTGGCCTTCTGGCTGATGCATTTCATGTATCGCCGAAAGATTTTTCTCAAGCTTTGAGCAACCATGCGAACCAGCCTATTTGACATTCAAGTGAACGGTTTTGCCGGTGTGGATTTTCAGCAGCCGCATTTGACCGCCGCCGAACTGCGGCGGGCGGTGGATGGTTTGGCCGCACACGAGACGCACCGGTTCTTTGCCACGCTCATCACGGACAATATCGACGTGCTCGCCGAAAAATTTGCCAACCTCGAACGGATTCGGAGGGCTGACGCCACCATTGCATCAGCAATCTGCGGCTATCATCTCGAAGGGCCATGGCTTTCTCCCGAACCGGGCTATCGGGGCGCACACGATTCGCGCCATATGACAAAGCCGGACATCCGCGCCTTTGAACGTTTGCAAATGGCAGCGGACGGCAACATCCGCTTGGTCACGCTGGCTCCTGAGCTGCCCGGCAGCTCTGAATTTATTCGCATGGTCGTCGGCATGGGAGTTCAGGTTTCGCTGGGACACACAAATGCTTCCGAAAAAGACATTCTTGCCGCCATTGCGTCCGGTGCCCGTCTCTGCACCCACCTTGGCAACGGGGTGCCGGCGGAATTGCACCGGCACGACAATGTCATCCAACGTCTGCTGGCTCACGATGAACTTATCGCTTTTTTTATTCCGGATGGGATTCATGTGCCGCCGACAGTCTTGAAAAACTTTTTCCGAGCCAAGCCCGCCGGCAAGGCGCTGTTCACCACCGATTGCATGGCGGCAGCCGGAGCACCTCCCGGTTCTTATCGACTCGGCGATCTGACGCTGGAAGTGGGCAACGATCGGATTGTCCGGCAACCCGGCAAATCCAATTTTGCCGGCTCTGCCCTTTGCCCCGATGAAGGGGTTCAAAATATTTGCAGCTGGCTTGCCTTGGATAAAGATCAGGCCCGTCAGCTCTTTTCAACTTCTATCGCAGACTTGTTTAGCATAAAGTTGCCATCCATTCCTTAATCGTTATGAACCATAACTCATTCAGCGTTGACCGGCTCCAAGTAAAAGTTTTTCCTGACCGCTCAAGCATGGGAGCGGCGGCGGCCACTGAAGCTGCGCAAATTTTGCGGGCGGCCATACACAAACAAGGAGCGGCCCGAATCATCGTCGCCAGCGCACCTTCACAGAATGAACTGATCGCCGGCCTGGCCGCTGCGCCGGAGATTGACTGGCGGCGTGTCACAATATTTCACATGGACGAATACGTCGGCTTGCCGCCGACGCACCCGGCCTCCTTCCGCAATTATCAACAGACGCATCTGTTGTCCCATGTGACGCCGGCGGTTTTTCACGGCATTCGCGGCGAAGCTGCCGATCCTGATGCCGAATGCGCGCGTTACTCCGCATTGCTGGCCGAGGCTCCGATTGACCTGGTTTGCATGGGCATCGGCGAAAACGGTCATATCGCCTTCAACGACCCGCCGGTCGCCAACTTTGCCGACCCGCTCAAGGTTAAAATTGTGAAACTCGATGAAGTCTGCCGACAACAGCAAGTCAACGATGGCTGCTTCCCGAACCTGACGGTCGTCCCGCAACACGCCATCACCCTAACCTGCCCGACCTTGATGTCAGGCCGGACGCTAGTTTGTGTTGTTCCCGGAATTCGCAAAGCTGCTGCCATCGCCGCCACTCTGCGAGGAGATATTTCGACTAACTGTCCCGCAAGCGTTCTTCGCATTCACCCCTCGGCCACGCTTTTCATCGATGAAGCCGCCGCCAGTAAAACATAGTTTGCCAACCTACCAAACAGAGCGGACAGCGAAGCTATTTTAAGTCTTTTACCGCTGGCGTGACGCGAACTTGTTTGCAGTCACTCTGCTCAATCACAGCCGGACTGACGCTGGCTGGGCTGCGAGTCACCCCGGAAATCTGAGCCCCATCCACCGAGAATAATGCCAGCGCCGAGCGCGGAAATTGCTTGTAATCAGTGTCCGTGATGTTGAGGTGCAGACCGTCAACCGTCAGATTCTTAATGCTGGCCAGTGCGGCGTAGGTAGGCATCCGTGCATACTTGGTATCGCGCTCGTCCTGAGTCGTCCGTTTGCCGCCGACAGGTTTCCGACGCTTGACATAATCTTGCGGATTCTTCACATCGAACGAGATGTTCCGCAGCGTGATGTTCTCCAGAAATCTTTCAGGCATGCCTTGCAGCAGCAGCCCCGCCTCACCGGTGATGTGAATATTCTGAAAGGTGACGTCCCGGACACCGCTAATCTTGGAATCGGCATTTCGCTTCTCGATATCAATGAACAGCGGCACCGTGCTATGAACCGTTACTGGGCAGATTTGCATATCGATGTTTTCCGCCATCACATCCTGCGCAACGCCTCCGTCCTTCATGTAGAAGCCGACACCCACCGGTGAGTTAACAATTTGACAGTCATGGAAACAGATGTGACGAAAATCTGTTTCCGTTGAGGTTCCAAATTTCAGCGCCGCCGTTGCCGACTCAATCACGCAATCACCGACCTCGACATTTTCGCAGGGTGAAGGTTTGAAGCTTTTGAGACAAATCGCATCGTCGCCGGTGCTGATGTGGCAACGCGCAATCTTCGCATCATTGCAGCTATTGATGTCAATGCCGTCAGTTTCGATCCGTTTGAGATTGTTGCGAATGGTGATGCCATCGATACGCACATGTTCGCATTGCTGCAGGACCACCGTCCAAATATCACTATTCCGCAGGGTCACGCTGCGGATGGTTACGTCCTGGCACTTGGAGATTTTAATAATTTCAGTGCGCCAGTCACGGTGGCCGTCCAAGTCAGCCTCATGCGAGGTCAGATTGCCGGTAATTTGTCCGTCGATCTCACCTTCGCCCTCGATACAAATGTGATCCGCACTGTTGGCCACCAGAACTGCGTCGTGCGCCTTGGTGGAATAATACTCATGATGCGTGCTCCCCAGAAGCATGGTGCCTTTATCCAGATGCAGGGTGACATTTGATTTCAACGCTACATGTGCTACGAGATAACGTCCCGGTGGCACTTGCACTACCCCACCGCCACCGGCGCTGGCCGTATCGATGGCAGCTTGGAAGGCGGCGGAATCCAATGTTGTTCCGTTCCCCGCAGCGCCGTGCTGGCGAACATCCTGATCGGCGGCCTGCACCAAGGTCGTGAAGAGCACCAGCAAGGGGATGATGATACGGTTCATTTAATTGCGCATAACGACATGCCGAATTGCCTTCAAATAGTTTCCCTCTGGATCGTCCCGGCAAGGAACCAGCCAACCGCCCTCGCCGGTCTCGTTCCAAGCGTAAACCAGTGCGAGCCGATCCTTGGTCACTTGAGTTGGGTTGGCGTCCATCCAGTTTGCCAAGCGATCCAACATACCACCGAAGGCAGTGGGCGTTCTACCTGTGAAATACCAGGAAACCTCCACACCGTGTTCCGAATAGCCGCCGACACCTTCCCAAGGACGCCTATCCCATCCAGCTGTCACCAACGGGATAAGCGGTTGTGCCGGGGTTCCGCCTTTCCAAGCCTTCACATTAGCCTCGACCACCTCCTGATAGGAGTGTTCTTCAGACTTGTGAAAGGTCCAGGTTCCTTGCGGCGTAACATTGTAGTGAGTTAGCAACGAAAACCCATCCTCCGGCTTGCCACTACCGCAACCCGCAACGGCGACGCCGGGAAAGCCCGCCGCTTGCGCTGCCTTCTGAAGATAGGCCATATCCTCGGCCATGAGGCCTTTCGGTTTATAGATCAACAGCAGCGGTTTGCCTTCCACACGCAAATAGGATGGATGCTTGAAGAGTTTGATCCAGTAATCGATCGCCTGCTTCCAAGCCGCCGAACCTTCAATCGCATCGCCCCTTTCATTGACCGCGAGCAGGCAAAATTCCATCCGCTTGTTGTTCGTGGCTTGCATGAACTGGAGCAGCGGTAGATTCAGCGAATCACGCCCGGGCTCCACGGCGTCAATCTTAAATGGATCTCCTTTATGATGCGTCCAATACCAATCGAACGCGAAAAACGCCACGCCGTTATCAGCCGCCAAGTCGATCTGCCGTTCCATCACTCCCGGCGCATCCTCGCGCCAACCCCAGAGCGGTGTTCGCCCGGCGAACTCAGTGAGCAGCTTTTGGCTGATGTGCGAGGGCATGCCCTTGGCCCACGCGTGTTCCGGCTTGCCATCATCCTGACGACATTTGCCACACCAACCTGCGAAGTAATAGGCCCCAAGTTTTATGCGAGGTTTCACGTTCTGCGCCTGCGTGTTGGCCACCCGACCACCACCCCAAACCATCAGTGCTACGACTATAATTATATTAACGCTTTTCACCTCACGCCTTTGTTTCAAATGTTTGAAATCGCAGTCACGATTTATGGCGTTGCGGAGCAAACTTTCTGCTTAATCGAATATTCCTGTTGTTACTTTACTTTTTTCAACAATTCGGCCAGCGGTGAAACCGGTCGGCTTTCCGGCGACGTGCCCCAACCATAATTTGGCGCGGCGTCCATTTGGAAGTTCAATTCACCACCGTTTACGATCGTCTGATGGCTGATGAACGTCCGGTCAAAATTTGCACCGTTCAACTTGGCACTTTGAATATAGCCTTGCTGCGGGCCATTGTTGTCGGCGCTGATCGTGAAGGTTTTTCCGTTCTGCAAATTCAGCACCGCCCGGCTAAACAGCGGACTGCCAATAAAATAGTTGGGGTCGCCCGGACATGCCGGATAAATGCCAAGCGCGCTGAAGACATACCACGCCGACATCTGGCCGGTATCCTCATCGCCGCAAATGCCATCCGGGGTCGCATGATACAGCAGCGACATGGTCTGCCGAGCCCGCGATTGCGCCTTCCACGGCTGGCCAACATAATTGTATAGGTAAATCACATGGTGCACCGGTTCGTTGCCGTGCGCGTATTGCCCCATGTTGGCAGCGACCATCTCAATCATTTCATGCGCGACGCTCTTGAAAGTGCCGAGGCGAAATGTCGGTGCGCTGGAGAAAAGCGAGTCGAGTTTTTCGGCATAGGCTTTTTCACCGCCCATCAACTTCATCAGACCGGGTTCATCCTGTTGAACACTCCAAGTCCACTGGAAAGCATTGCCTTCGGTAAAAGGCCCACCCCATTCATCGACATAAAAAGGTTCATTCCACGAACCGTTGGCCTTGCGACCACGCATAAAACCGACGCTCGGATCGAACAGATTGGTGTAATCCATCGCATGCTTGGCAAAAATCGCCGACTCGGCATTTCTCCCGATGGCGTGGGCGAGTTGCGCGGCGCAGAAATCGTCGTAGGCAAATTCCAGAGTTTTGGAACCGCCTTCGCGAAAGCTGACAGCATCAGCATGGTCGTTGGAATAAGGAACATAGCCCAACGAGTTGTAATATTCCGCCCCGTCACGACCGATGGCGCGGCAGTTGGCGGGACCTTGGGTGTTCGCATCGTGAACCATCGCCGCCACCGCCCGCTCCGCATCAAATGTGCGTATGCCTTTCATCCAGCCATCGGCCAGCAGCGAAAACGAGTGGTTGCCGATCATGCAATTCAAATGCCCAGGTCCCGGCCATTCCGGCAGCCAGCCGCTGTCGTTGTAGACGTTGATGAGCCCCTCCAAAATTTCTCCGGCGATTTCAGGATACAATAAATTGAGAAGCGGATGTGCGGAGCGGAAAGTGTCCCAAAAGCCGCTATCGGTGTAGAGGTGACCTTGATGAACCTTGCCATCGTAAGGGCTGAAATAGACCGGCCGGTCATTTTTGTCCAACTCGTAAAAACGATGCGGATAAACCGTGCTGCGGTATAGCGCGCTGTAAAACGTGCGAAGCTGGTCGTCGGTGCCGCCGGTGACACGAGCGCGGCCCAGAATCTCGTTCCAGCGCGCTTCGCCACGTTGCCGGACGGTGTCAAAATCCGCACCGCCGATTTCGCGCGCCAGATTCAGTTCCGCCTGCTCCAAGCTGATGAACGAGGAAGCCGTTTTGCAGCCGACCACATGATCCTTGCTGGTGTCAAATTTCAAATACGCCCCCAGCGTCTTACCGCTTTCGAGCTTCAACACACCCGGCTGGATGGCGTTGGTCGTCCAAACGCCACTGGCCGAAAACGGACGGTCGAACACAATCACAAAATAGTTGGCAAAGTTTTCTGTTATCCCAACGCCGGGACGGTTGTGATAGTTGCGCGCAATGCCAACGACTTTTTTTTCAGCAGGAATGATTTTTAGCGACGAAATCCGCTTGGTGCCGAAAACATCCACCACAACATACGAATCTGCCGGCTGTTCAAACGTGAAGCGCAAACGCGCAGCGCGCTCTGTGGGCGTGAGTTCCGCCGTGGCATTCCAAGTGTCGAGATGCACCTTGTAATAATTAGGCTGGGCAATTTCGTCCTCATGCCGAAAAGTGGATGCACGCTCATTTTCCGTGACCACCAGTTTTCCAGAAACTGGCATCAGCGAAAAATTGGCGTAATCCCCAATCCACCGGCTTGGCTCATGCGCCTGACGCAAGCCGCAGATTTGGTTATGACGATATTGATAAAACAGAAAATTGTTTTCCGGCTCTGTGTAAGGTGCCCAGACGTTCATCGGAAATGGCAGTGCGATGGCGGGAAAAGAATTGCCGTGGGAGAAATTGGTGGGGTCATCCGTGCCCTGCAATGGGTTCGCCAGTGCCACCAGCGACGTTTCCGTGCCGATTGCAGATACGCAAAAAAGGATATTAGCAGCTAACAAATATATTTTCCTCATAATTTTCAATTTATTCTCAATAATTAAATCAGCAGAACAGACTTTCAATATTATTAATAAATGCAAAGCAAAAAATACTCCACTTGCATACGAACTTGACCACTTAAAAACATGTTGCACTAGCGCCTGAATTGTTTTCACAAGAGCCTTGGAAGTAATACATTATGTTATCGGGAAGGCGGCAACAAAATGTTTCACTTGCCTTAATCGACAAGCCGCCTCGTCAAATTTCCATAGGCATCTATCCGACGATCACGAAAAAATGGCCAGTGCATGCGTGTGGTGTCCACGCTAGTAAGATCCACGGGCACGATAAGAATTTCTTCCTTGTCAGAACTGGCCTTGGCAAGGATTTCGCCACTGGTGCCGGCGACGAAGCTTTGGCCCCAGAATTCAATGCCGTCGCCGCCCACGCCGTCGAGAATTTCGTGGCCGATGCGATTGGCGACCGCGACGTAGCAACCATTGGCTATGGCGTGGCTACGCTGGATGGTTTCCCACGCGCTATGCTGGTTGATGCCGTATTTGGTCTTTTCGCCGGGATGCCAACCGATGGCGGTTGGATAAAAAAGTATTTCCGCACCCTGCATCGCGGTCAAACGCGCAGCTTCGGGATACCACTGATCCCAGCAAATCAGCACGCCTATCTTAGCGTATTTTGTCTGCCAGGATTTGAAGCCGAGGTCGCCGGGCGTGAAATAAAATTTCTCGTAGTAAAGCGGATCGTCGGGAATGTGCATCTTGCGGTAGATGCCCAGTAGTGAGCCGTCCGCATCAATGATGGCGGCGGTGTTGTGATAGACGCCGGCCGCGCGCTTCTCGAACAGCGAGGCGATTATGATGACCTTGTGTTTCTTCGCAAGTTTCTGGAAAGCGTCGGTGCTGGGGCCGGGAATTTTTTCGGCGAGCTTAAAATTCTTATGGTCTTCGCTCTGGCAAAAATACTGCGAGCGGAAAAGTTCCTGCGTGCAGATGATTTTGGCGCCAGACTTGGCGGCGCGTTCAATGAGCGCGACGGTTTTCTTAAAGTTCGCGTCGGGTTTGGCCGATACATCCGTCTGAATAAGACCGAGTTTGATTTCAGACGAGGAGCGACGCTTCATGGGAAATTACTGGCTTCTCTGCTTTAGCTCCTTAAGCCGCGCTGTATCTTCAAGGACAAGTGTTTTGTATTGCGGGTCGCTCGGCAGATTTTTGGGCAAGTCCTGACCGAACAGTTCGCGTATGTATCTGCCCAGCGTCTCATTCGTGGGGCCATAACCCGCGCCATAGATGTAATACTCCAGCTCGATCATCAACTGGTCGGCGGTGGCATAGCGATGATTCAGATCCCGAGCAAGGCAATGATGCAGGATGTCATTGAGCTTGTCATCGATGCGGGGATCCAAGGCGCGGAAGTCGGGGATGGGCTGGCTGATGATGCGGGTGCGGGATTCCTCGGGATTTACCCCTTTGAAAATATTTCTTCCCAGCAACAGATTCGAAAGCACAACGCCGGTGGAAAAAATATCCGACCGCTTGTCCGTCACTTTGAAATCCGCCTGTTCCGGGCTCATGTAGTCCGGCTTGCCGGCAACGACATCGCCTTCCTGATCGGTCAAAAATCCCTTGGCTTTGGCGATGCCGAAGTCGGTCAACTTCACATCGCCCTCAAAGGCGATCATGATGTTTTTGAAGCTCACATCCCGGTGGACGATGCCCAAAGGCTTGTCATCCTTGTCCGTCTTGCTATGCGCGTAAGCCAGACCACGAGCAACACGGCTGGTGATGAACACCGCGAGTTCCTTGGGCAAAACTTTTTTCTTTTCAGCAAGCTGGTGGGTGAATTGCTCCAGATTCACGCCACGGATCAGTTCCATGGTGATGAACGCCACACCGTTGGCTTCGCCAAGATGGTAGGTCTGGACAATGTTCGTATGGATCAAATCGGCGACAAGTTTGGCCTCGCCGATAAAATTTTCGATGAACATCTTCTGGCTCGCAAAATTCGGCCGGATGATTTTGATCGCGACGCGCTTGACGAAATCCTGGGCCCCGTGCTGCTCCGCCTCGTAGACTATCCCCATGCCACCCTCGAAGATTTTCCGGGTGATTTCATAGCGAAACATGTTCTGGATTGTGAACAGCGCCATGCACAAATGGTCGGAAATTACTGCGGGATGTCAAGCCTCGCCCTTACAAAGGCTACAAAAAACTTTGATTTTTTTCACTTTTTCGCTTGCACGAATCGCGCGAAGGTTTTTAATTCCCCTCAAGTTCGTGACATTTTCGGACTAAACAAACAACAACCAACAATAAAACTACATATATGGCTAAAGCCCTCTCCAAAGCTCAAATCGCTTCACTCGTCGCCGAAAAGGCCAGCATCACCAAAAAACAGGCTGTCGAAATCCTCGACCACATCGCCGCGCTCGCTTACAAGCATGCGAAGGACACTTTCACCCTCCCCGGCATCGGCAAGCTGGTTCTCAAGAACCGCGCCGCCCGCATCGGCCGCAACCCCAAGACCGGCGAACAGATCCAGATCAAGGCCAAGCGCGTCGTGAAGTTCCGTGTCGCCAAGGCCGCCAAGGACGCGATCCTCGGCACCAAGTAATTTTAATTACTACTTTCAAGGAAGCGCTTCGGCAACGGAGCGCTTTTTTTATTCCCCAATCAATTCAATATCCGCGTAATCGCCGGTCAGCCGGCCGCCCAAACTATCGCTGTCGGTCATGACCCCAAGCCCGACGATTTTCGGCATTGGCCTGTCGGAAAAAACTTTCTTCCAATCCGCTGTCACGTCGCGTTCCTCGGCAATCCATCGCCCCGCCTTGGCGTCACCGGATTCCAAAACGAAAATCTGCGCGCGCCCGGACTTGGGATGCGCCAGCACCGTGCCGGCTTTTTCCACATTCGCCCACAGGTAATTCAGCGAACGCGGCGGCCCGATGAAAGTGTCGAACGCCACGAATACGCGCGCCGCATGGTCGAAAGTTTTCAGCTCGCGCTCCGAGCCGTTCGGATTCACCTCCGCAATCCGCCAGCGCCAGCGCAACACGAGCTTCGCCGGCGGCGCGAGGTCTAGCTTGGTCGTCAGGCCGGAACAGGAATTGTCTGCCACGCCACGCAGATAGGTGTTCGTCCCCTCGCGGGCGACGGCGTAATCCGTCTTTTTCTTGAAGAACGCCACGTTCTCCCAATCCTTGGAAATACCGCGCGAAAAATCAGCCGCGAACAAAACTTTCTCCGCCGCTGTCGCTTCGCAAAGCGCCAGCGCCAAAAAAACAACGGCTGGAAAAATCAATTTCATCGCCACAAATCTAACCATTACCGTCCCAAACAAAAAGTGACAACCCGGCAAATTTTATTTTTATCTGCGCCCATCCACGTTAATCTGCGGGCAACAACTATGAAACCCCGCGTCCGATTCGCCCCTTCGCCCACCGGTTACCTGCACATCGGTGGCGCGCGCACCGCGCTGTTCAACTGGCTTTACGCTCGCCACACCGGCGGCACGTTCGTGCTGCGCATCGAGGACACCGATGCCGCGCGCAATTCGCAGGAAGCCGTGGACGTCATCCTCAACGGCCTGCGCTGGCTCGGCCTCGATTGGGACGAAGGCCCCATCACCGGCGACGCCACCGGCCCGAGCAAGGGCGATCGAGGCCCGTATTTTCAGTCACAGCGGAAAGAAAATTATCAGCGCCGCATCGAAGCGTTGATGTCACGCGACCTCGCTTACAAGCACGCCGACGGCACCATCAAGTTCCGCATGACGCGCGAACCGATTCTCATTCCCGACCTCGTCGTCGGCGACGTGCTGCGCCCGCTCACCGACCGCGAGGAAGCCGATCCCGATTGGGTGCTCGTCCGCAGCGACGGCCAGCCGGTGTTTCATTTCGTCAACGTCGTGGACGATTTGGAGATGGGCATCACGC
>Ga0208872_1000623_pt1 | contig 24799 bp, 28 predicted proteins | sample CryBogCBH12Aug08_FD_185508 | JGI IMG/M metagenome (GOLD analysis project Ga0208872, IMG submission 185508) | Freshwater microbial communities from Crystal Bog, Wisconsin, USA - CBH12Aug08 (SPAdes) | ecosystem: Environmental > Aquatic > Freshwater > Lake | place: Crystal Bog, Wisconsin, USA...
GCAATAAGTCACCTTTCGGTAATCCCTTCGGTATGGAGGATAACACGGACTTCTTCCAAAGCCGCATGGAGGATCCTGCGATGCGTCGTCGCGATGGTGAGCGGCCCTTTGAGCCTGTAAAGGTCGGTGCGGCCATTGGAGAGAAGTTTGGTGCCACGGGCAAGGGTGGTTTCCAGCAGTATGAGGTGAATGAGCACATGATCAATAATATCCGTCGCACAGATGACCTCCGTACAGCGGATAATCCGAAACTCTCCTACAAGGGCACCGTGGTTCGTGGACAGCAGTTCATCGGCAAGTCCATGGAGAATCCTGGTGAGGTTCGCAAGTACCGCCCTGATGGATTCTTCGTGGACCAGGAGGGTGAGCGTTTTGTTGGAGCCTTCTCTGAGGAGTCCCAGCGTGAGACGGCGCGGCCTGTTCAAGTGATGCCGTACACAACGCGTACAGATACAACAACTGAACTCATTGGTCCCGCGGCCAGTCAGGAATTCGGCGAGAACTATGTGACAGGCTCCTACCGTACACCGATGCACCAGCAGTTTGGTGGTGCAGGTATGCGTAATGCTGACATGACAACCTACACGAGCGCCGATACAGATGCTGCGGAGAATGACTATGGTAAGTCTGGCTACGAAGTGCGTCCTAACGAGCGCTACTACACGAGCGACCGTGTTATGGGTCTGAACGTAACACCTGCAGATACACAGGCCAACACGGTCCACTACGCAGATGACTCTCGTCCTACGCGTCGCGAGGAGACAAGTGGAAACATCCGTCAGACGGGTACACCTGTAGGGTATGCGGGTGGTGCACCGGCGATTACGGTCTGGGACCCGACGGATGTTGCGCGTACGACGGTCAAGGAGACGACGGTGAAGTGGGATTATCGCGGTATTGCGGCACCGGCCGATGGACCGACGCGCCTCACGGTCTACGACCCTGATGATATCGCCCGCCCCACGCAGAAGGCTCAGATTTCAGCGAAGTCTGAGTACTATGGCGGTGTCAAGGCGGCCACGGAGAAATTCACCAGCCACCAGCAGGCATACAATATGCGCCTCAATCCAAATAAGGAGGCTGTTGCGAAGTTGCCGAAGCCGTTTGCGGGCAATGGTGGCCTGGGTACATTCAATTCGAATGTTGTTCAGACTTCAAAGAAACTTGATGTGGATATCATTGATGACCGCGCTCTGGCTGTGAACAATGTGGTTGGCCTGCCACCTGGAGCAGGTGATATTGGTCAGGTGAAGTACCGTGCCCCTCTCAAACTCGATGTGAGTACAGAGCGTAATATGCAGGTCATGGTGGACGCGGTCAATAACAATCCTTTACAGCAGAGTCTACAGAAGAATGCGGAGCACGATGAAGCGCTTCTCATGCAATACCTCAATTCTAGGTCATAGAGGACAGAAGAATTCCTCTTCTAGATCCATCACCTTCAATTAAATAAAAATCAATTAGAGGTCTTTCTAGAGTTATACCATATACCTTTTGAAAGAGCATTACTTCAGGAATTGGAAACATATCAACTGGCGCACCAACCCATTTTTCATAGATAGAGCAGTAAATATCCATCATTGAAGGCGTGCCGAATGCAAACCAATCACACAATGTTTCCTCAAATTCACAGAGTACGCGACTTGATTTAGGGATACATAGAAAGTCTTTTTTTGAATTTATAATTTCTTTAGAGTCATTAAAAATATTTTCTTCAAGAATACAATCGGTTCTATACCGTATCACAAGATCATACTTTATATTCATCTTTATTTCATATTCTTTACGAATACGGTTTGCCTGAAAGATTGAATACCACATTGGCATACAGCGTGGATACTTATGAAGATGAGTCAAAGTAGAAAAGTCTTCTACAAGATAAGATACAGGTTTGAAAAGATTGATTCCATCTGTATGACTAAATACTAACATTGATTTATTCCAATCACCTCTTTCTTTAACTAGAAATGTGCCGGCAGATGTTGTTTCCCGCTTCCATGTATGAATAAAAATATCAACTTTACTCTCTGGGTCAAAAAAAGTATTTCTAATTAATTTTTCAAATGAATGTTGGAGCACTCTAAAATCACCTGAAATTTGTAGGGCAATACGCATACAGATTGTTTTTAATATCTATTTAAACCTAATAAACTGATTCTATTAAAGTATATGCCACAGCCCGCTTGGCTTGTAGCAGGACCACCTGGTTCAGGTAAATCAACTTATATTAGGACTGAAGCACAGCGACGTGGAGTCAATCTTCTTCATTGGAATGCGCGTGTTGACCGTTCTCTACGTGATGGCCGTGACCGTCTTCATATTCAAGTGCGGTCACGTGAAGTATCAATCCTCTGGATTGAAGGTGTTGAAGACCTTACACAGGAGGCACAGGCATTTCTGCGCCGCATTCTTGAAACAGCCATGCCTCAGGTACTCTGTATTTTGGAATCAACGGAGCCGTGGCGTATCTCGCCACCTGTCCTTTCACGTTGTATTTATAAGGAGGTGCGTTCATGGAAGAATTCTCTAAAGGCAGAGGCCCAGCCACCTAGCCTTGAAGGTGTTCTGGAGGCATGGAATAAGGGTGAAGACCCAATTACACTTCTACAGAAAGTATTGGAGACTAAAGGATTTGTTCCGCAAGAACTTGTACTTGAGGCGTATCGGCGCTGGGGAAATGGGATGAGCCCGTGGCTACTTTTAGCGTGGTTGGTGGCTGAGAATAAGGCCGCTGTCCCTTCAGTCTGCGTTTAATGGCGTACGATAGGAAACCGATTCCCTTTAGAGGAATATGAACGTCGGTGGAGATTCTATCAATGTGTATGCCGAAGCAAAGACGGAGTATACACGTCAACTCTGCCAGATTCTATCACCGGCTTTTCAGATTTATTTTTTGGACTTACTGAAAGTTGCAAAGGATAAGGAGCCCGAGACAAAGCGGCTTCTCTGGAACTTTCAGGCTCTCCTTCAGGAGATTCCGGACTGGAATCAGGATAAAGTTCTCAGGGAAACGGAGAAGATTCAGCGTGATTCAAATTGTGATTATCTGGAGGAACTACTGACGGCGGTGTTTATTGCGCACACAAAGGTTCTTTCTGCCATTCGAATCACTACGAAGCAGAAGAAGTTACAGATTACAATTCCGAAGCTTGACCATTTCATTCACCGTACGCTGAGGGAAACGGGTCGTCTTCTATGGAACAATGCCTTCCTATTTGCCGAGCAAGGCAGCTCAATGGATCGTCAGAAGAATATGCGCCAGGTCGAGACACTCATTATTGAGGGTATCCAGCAGTCAATCCGTAGTCTGCTGCCGGTCAAGACCATTCTTCGCGAGTATCTTAATGATGATGAAGCCGAAGGAGAGGCGGAGGCAGAGGAAGAGGAGGAGGCCGAAACGGAGGTTGTTGCGACGAAGAAGGCTGAAGTGAAGGTTGAGGAAAAGCCGGCCGAGGCTGTGATTAAGTCTGAGGATGTTCCTGAGACAGTTCCTGAGGCTGTGCCCGAGGCCACTACACAATCTGTTCAGGCTCCTAAGAGTTCTATGAAGTCGACGGTAACGGTGAGTAAAGAGGCTGGAGTTGTACCCGAAGAGTCTGAAGGGCAGCAGACACTTGTAGTTGATACAGAGCAAACTGTGAGTTTCACAAACATGGATACTATCTTTGATAGCAATAATATGGAAGGAAATGAAATTGCTACACATTCGATGTTTGAGGGTGGTGAAGTGGAGAGGATTGAAACTATCGATGCGCCTCCGGAACCGCTAGATGAGTTTGAAGACTTAGATGGTTCAGGGAGCGCGATTGATTTTGAGGAAATAACAGCGTAAAAGTTTTCTAGGGGAGGGCAGTAAATGTTTGGCACGAGCACGCCCCTTTTTCTTACAGTTCTGCTTGGCGGTTTAATTCTATCGGCACTTGGAACTGCGCAGACGATTTATTACCAGAATGAGCCGTTTCAGGTCAAGGGTGCCATTCGCGATTTCTGCATTGGAGCCATTATGGTCACTTTCTTATACCAGATGGTTCCTGATTCAGTTGTATCGGTGGGAACCTTTTTATCAGGATTTAAGATGCCTGAGATGCCGAAGATGTCAGGTGGTGGCTCACCTGCATCTGCAATGATGGTAGGCTCAGAGACAGACTTTGATCTTCAGACTGGAGTTCCGAGGTTTTAAATATGTGGTAATTTTATAGATAATGGCAGCAAACGATAATTTTTCTCGCAACCAGGAGATGGCTGAACGCGCTGGTTATACAGGATTTTCTGGTAGGAATGCGTATGAAAACTTCATGAGAAAAGAAAATATGAAGAAAAATGCTAATAATCCTAAAGTAGCTACTAAAGCTTACCAAGGAGCGACTGGGCTTGTTGGAAATTATGCCGAAGGAGTTATTCTTCGCGCACAAAAAAAAATGAAAGAAAAAGAAGACGCCAAAGTTGCAGGTTGGGGAAATGCCACTAGTCCTGAAGCTAAAGCAGAAATAGCAGCTGCACAAGCAAATGCTAAAACTCTACAAAATAGAGCAAATTATCAAGATGAGCTAGGAGATAAAGTGAAGAGTTTTTTTAGTGGCCCTGGATGGTCTCTTGATCCTCGTAAATGGAATCGTTATCGTCCTAGTATTGAGGCGGCCGAAAAGGAACGTGGAACATCTGGATCCTCAAATAATACTAAAAGTTTTGCGAGCATGAGTCAAAATGAGCAGAATGAAAAAGTACGTAATTGGGGAAATGCCACTAGTGAGACAGCGCAGAAGGAAATAGCGAATGCGCAAGCAGAAGCAGCAGCAGAAGAAGAAGCACATCCTTACAATAGTAATAAGGATGGTGGTCGCCGCCGCCGTGGCCGCAAGGCTACGCGTAAGAATCGCAAGGCAAGCCGTAAGAATCGCAAGGCAAGCCGTAAGAACCGTGCAAACCGTCGTTAGATTCTATTAAATCTAGTCTAAGTAGAAATGGACCATCAGTATGAAGCTACGGCACATGGTGTTATGATGTGGGCAACCAGTGAACTTGAGCATGTAGGTCGTATTGCCAGTATCAAAGATGAGGATATTCAATATAACTATGCAATGAGCACTCTCTTTGGCATGGCGCATCTTAAGGATGCCCTCTTTGAACTGGTAAATGACCCGGATTACAAACACCAGAAGAAGGACCTGCTGAAGACTCATGACAAAGTCATTCGTGTCATGAAGCATCTCTGCAAGGAATATGAGCTTGACCTGAAGGCGATTAAGGCCTTCAATACAAAAAAGGTTCTCAGCAACTTAGACTATCTTACAAATGAGACAAACGGATATAATGCAAATAATGAGGGAAATAATAATAACAAAAATAACAACAATAATTACTATAACAACAATGCAAATAATAACAGTAAATCCGGTGGAAAGCGCACACGTAAGAATCGTAAGTAAACCTTTGATTTAGTTTCGTTATACGACACATGATCAAAAAATACTTATCTATCTATAGAGTAATGTCTGGTAGTGGAGTCGGGCCAGGCAAACAAACACTGACTCAATCAACAGAGCGCGCTAAGGAACAAGCAGCTCGACGAGTTCCCAATCAAACTGCAAAAATACCGCGAAAACCTTCAGCTCTTGAAGATTTTCAGAAATGGGACCGTGAAACAAACCATGGAAGATATTTAGCAAGAATGCCATTACCCTATGCAAATATGTCACAAAGTGAAGCACAAATCCGAGCACTAGGACTAAGTAGTAAATTAACGGATACAGTTCTTCTTGGAAATAGTGAGGAATTTGCCAAAGGGATATATCGTGCTCGAGAACCTGAAGCGAGATTGCAACGCCGTGAAGCACTTGAAGCTATGAAAAAAAGTCAACAATTTACACAAATGCCAAAGGCAGTAAAAGAACAAATTGAAGAAAGAAAAAGATTAGTTCAAGAGCAAACACTACAAGCAGAAATTAGCGAAAGGCGTCCAGCTATGCCCCAATTAAGAATTACTGGCGAAAATATCTTTTGGGGTCAGCATGTACCATCTAAACCAAAGGAAATTATCTGGGGTGGTGAGATTTTTGCTAGATTACCAAAAGAACAACAGAAAAATATATATACATTATCAAATAGCATACGTTCGGGAAATAAAACTGCAGAGAACTTAGATAAATATAAAAAAGATCTTGATAATTTAATTAGACTCGATCCACAAACTTCAATAACTTTAAAAAATCTAATAACTAGCAAATTACAATTAGATAATATTAATATCATAAAAGCATATTGGAATAGATATAATTCCTACAATTATTCAATAGAGCCAGATGAAATTCATTTCTTTATTTTTGACTGGATTAGTAAAAATACTGTTTTTACAGAAGAACGATTTGTAATTTTTAATCAATTTATATCAGATAGAATTAGAAGTAAAGTTGAGGAAAGTCTAATACCAAGTCCTGAACCAGACCCCTATCCTGAATTTAATCGCAGAAAAAGAGAATTAATAATAAGATTATATTTGTATCCTGATATAAATACTCAGGAAGTATTAAATTATTTTATGAATGATGAAGAACAAGATAGATTTAAACCCAGATTAATGCGTGAATTAAATTTAAGACAAACTAAATGCAATGAAATTTATGAATTAGCAGAAACACTTGCAGAATTTAATCCACGTATGGTTATAGAAGATTGTAAATTGCTAGAGAATCAACTTAGAAGAATTACTCAACGAATGCAAAAATTATACCCAATGTATAGAGATGAAGAAGTTTATCCAGCAACTCAATCACGTAGTATTATAGATTCCCTTTTACAACAAGAATTATTTAGTAGGTTTATGAGTAATGAAGAACTTCAGCCCCAAGTAGAATTTATTGATTATACATCACAAGTAAAAAAATTAGCCAAAAGTTACAGAACTACTGAATTTGAATGTTTAAAAACAATTGAAAACTTACATAAAAAACCTGAAGAAGAGAACTTAAAAGGAGGTGGTAAAACAAGAAAAAATAAACGTAAAAACTAATATACTTTTTTGATCCATAATCGTTAAACGATTTCTAATCAAAAAAAGAGGCTATACACCTTCTCATCCTTCGGAACTCGATTGACCTTGAATCCACTAAAGGGTTTCTTCTCCACCTGGTCCCGCGGACGTGCCATATGGCATTCCTCGGCGATGACCTTATATAAGTCAAAACTCGGATACTTTTCATTTCCATCGGCATCAATCAAGACATTTTCTCGTGCATCGGTCACCATCCAGGTCCACATGGTATTGAACAGATCTGAATCTGTTTCCCGCATCTCCATACCCTCCTCAGAGGACATCACACGTCCGCCCTTCTTCGGCTCCATTTTATGAGGATAAATGGCCTCAAACAAACTCACGGCAAGTCTACAGAGGTCAAAGGACGGATTCGGTGTTACAATCGCCTCCTTCTTCACAGCAAAATCACCAAAATTATACTGTGTCGCCGCATCATTTCCAGGACGGAAATCATCGCTGTAGACGATCTTATCACCTAACTTAAATACAGCACGGCCAAAATCAATAATCTGAAAAATCTTTCCATAGGTTGGCACTTTCCAAGTAGTTCCATCGCGCTTCAAATAGTAGAGAAACTCCTTATTCGTAGCCGACCAGACAATATTATTGGAGTGAAGGTCATTATGCGTCATTGAAAGAGTATGCTGCATTGCACAGAGTCCCGCAATCACCTGAAATAGCCAGGCTGACCAGCGTGCTTCCCACTCAGGCTCACCAGGCTCCGCGCCTACAAGTGAGTGATTCTCAAGAAGAGTATCCATTACACCCTCAGACCGTTCAAGATACATCAGCATAACAGGAAAATCAGTAAACTCTGCGAAAAAAGGCGGATTGTCATCATCCTCAGATTCTTCAGAGTCCTCTTCAGATTTCTCGGACTGACTGTGAAAACTCAGATTATCGGCCGTATGAATACTTCCTTCTCCGCCAGGAACGGAATCGGCCTTTAGTGATTCATCAGCAGATGCCTCCGCATCTGAATCCTCTTCTGAATTTGTTGAGTCACCGCCTTCATTAATAAAAGACGGCTTCTGAGTCCAATACGCTCGATCCGAATCTGTTTCAAAATCCGCCTGCACTGCAAATCTCTTTGCATCAAGCCCTCTCCAGAACCAACGAGTGTTGCGAAAACTATCGTATTCTTCGCTGATATTGAATACATACTTATCCGCGATAGCCGTCATTGAGCCGTAATAAAAAGGAAAATGCGGCGAGGCATCGAGCTCACGAAGACGAGAAAGACTAAAATAACTCAGTGCCTCTACATATGCCTGGTTCATAGGATCCTTCAGTTTCTCTTGGGCTCGAGCCCAACCCTTCGTCCGAGTTGAACTTGCTGGAGCATCCGCAAATTCATAGCGACCCTTCATCCAACGAACAGGGTCCAGAAGATGAGTCACCTTGCAATATGCATTCTGTTTACCAAGCTGCTTTCCATTTCCGAGAGTAATCTCGCAGTCACCCTTTCCTGCATCACTACTTTGCCCTTGCCAGCGCCACTTGTGGTCGAGCCATGCCTGGGCCTTCGTATCAAGTCCAAGAAGTGAATATGCCGGATGAGATAAACTTATGTTTCGATATCCAGAAATTTGTGCCATGTGGTCGGTAGTAATAACTTGTTGAATAGGAACCACGGGTGGAGGAGCCATACTTTTTAATGCAGAGTCCCATGTTTCCACAGGCATTCTTTCTGGTCGGGGTTAAGGATTGGGTTAAATTTCTAAAACGCGGAAAATAAATACATAGAGTTAATTAGAGATGGCTCTTCAACCAGCAGCAGCTGCAGCAGAAGCAGCAGTAGCAGCGGGATCAGTACTAAGTAAAGTACCAGGATTAGGACAAGCAGTATTTCGAAGTGTCTTTGGCTTTCCACACCCTGCGCCTGCTGCCCCTGCTACTGCTGCTACTGCTGCTTCTGGTGCTTCTGGTGCTTCTGGTGCTTCTGGTGCTTCTGGTGCTTCTGGTGCTCCTGGTGCTCCTGCTGGTCCTCCTGCTGTTCTTCTTGCTGGTCCTCCTGCTGGTCTTCTTGCTGCAGCTCCTGTTGCACCTAAACCTCTTTCTGCTCAAGCTCAAGGACGCCTATATCAAGGCCAATTTCAGAGTATTCCTGGTATAGTACCAGGAGCGAGACGGGTATTACAAGGTTCACGAGTACAAAGTTTTTCAGCTTATGCTAGGCCCGCTGCTGCTCCTGCTCGATCCTTTAATAATATAATACGTCAAGCACGGAACAATGCAGCTGCTAAATTACCCCAAGCAAAGGGTGTAAGACCTTCAAATAACTATAGAGTAATTGCTTTTGAACATGAAATAAGATATAGAGATAGATATAAGATCACGGAAGACCAAATAAGTGCAATTAAATCTGCCCAGGCTAAACTAACTGCAAATAAAAGTCCTGCGAATGAACGAATACTAAGAAGTGCTTTAAATCCAGTGGCGAGAGCACTTCGCAATATTTTTTTAAAATTATCTAAAGGTAAAGCAAAAAAATTTATTAACGGGAACCCTGTAAACAGAATTACTGCTGCATATGCAGAAAATACTCGTTTTTTAAGAACTAAATTGGGCATGGTCAATGCAAATAAAAACCACGTCGACCATATAAGAGAATTATGGGAATTATTGGAGGTCGATTTGCTATTAGATAAAGAAGCTAACGAACTTGAACATATGATAAGAAAGTTTCTATTTAATAGTGAATTTAATCTAGCACAATTAGAGGGTAATTTAAATATATTAAAAAACCAATTCTTATCATTTATTAATAAAAATAAACTTAAAGGTGATGATATTCGGGCTGCATTTGATATATTAATACCCGAACATCTACAAGGTAGTCTTATATATTATTTTAGAGAGTGTATTCCTAAACTAAAATTACTTAAAAATGAAATTGAAAAAATACTATTGCCTCCAGGTCCGGCATATACACATTTACCACATGATCTTGAGCGACTGAAAGAATATATTAGATTACTTGAAACTTTAACTGGTAATGGTCCGTTTAAGTATGTTGGTGTTGGTGGTGAAGATACAGATGAGATAAGTAAAGAATTTTTAGATATTGCAAATGTTTCATTAATTGAAGAATTACCTACAAATGAACAAACAGAAGAATCTATAACCTATCAAGAATATAGTAGTTATTTTAATAAGTTATTAGAAATAAGAAAAGAACTTATAGAAAATTTAGAATTCGAGTTAGTAAAGATAAAAGATATTTTAATAGAGTCTGCAAATATGGAAAATGCAGAAATTAAATTAAATACAGAAAATCTAAGATTAACCGCAGAAAATGAAAGAGTAAACGCAGCATCTTCAACCATGAATAATCTAGATGGCGGATTTAGAAAAAACAAAACCCTAAATAGAAAAAAAATGGTACGAAAGACACGCAAATTAGGCGGTGGCCCATTTAATAGAGCAGGAATGATGATTGGAAAACAATTAATGACAAAGGCTGCACAAGGTGCGCTAAAATCACAACCACTCGCACAAACAGCATTTAAAATGGCTCCGATGGCATTTTCCACACAGTTGGGAAATCCTGCGCTTAGAAAATTTTCTACTAATTCTGGAGCATTCAAAGATGCACAGGGAAAATCAAAAGAATCATCGTGGTCATATGGTTCTTCAAATTCTGAAAATTTTCCAAATTTTGAAGAAATCGAAAAAAAAAGAACAAAAGAAGAACAATGGAATGATATGCAAAATGTTAATATAGATACTATACAGTCTCATGAAACTGCAAATTTTGCAAGAGAAAAAATGAATAAAATATTCCCTCCTGGAAGACCAAAATCTATAAATCTTATTAAAAAATCAAAAATTGCGACCAAATCAAATAAAGCACCGTGGAAACCTTTAGAGAGAGCATTAGAATTACAAGGAGCATTGTATGGTGGAACTCGCAGGCGCAGAAGACACTCCAAGAAATACCGTACTCGTAAATATTAAACATCGTATGGCATTACAATTGCGTTTGCGTCCCTAGTATATAGAGACGCAATGGCAGCCGCCTCCGCAAGTTCGAGATGAAAAGCACAACAAGATTGACCCCCAAGAAAAAAACAAAACCCTAAATAGAAAAAAATGGTAAGAAAGACACGAAAGTTAGGCGGAGGTCCATTTAATAGAGCAGGAATGATGGTTGGAAAACAATTGATGACAAAGGCGGCACAGGGGGCACTAAAACAGTCACAGCCACTGGCACAAACTGCTTTTAAAATAGCCCCTGCCGCTTTTTCTACACAGGCAGCAACACAGGCTGCCACATGGACAAAAGAAAATCCTTATATGTCGCCATCAAATGAGACATTTTTAAATGCTGTAAATTATACTCATAAAGGTCTAACAGGTAAAAATTTAAATATTAGAAGAAAAATCTCAAAAGTTGGTTCAGATTTAGGGAGTGCTTTTAACAATTTTAATGAATATTATAATTCACAATCTAATCATGTACCTGGAACAGCAAGTGCTCACAGAAAAATAATGGCCGGTTTACTAGCAGGTTCAGCATATGGTATGTATGATTTGCGCCAAAAAGGAATAAATAAATCGCAAAAAAATAAAAAGACTCACGAAAATACTTTTCAAGGTGGTAGAAAATATAGAAAAGTCCACACACGCAAACTTAAAAAGCGTCGCAACTAAAAATCTCGTTTGCTGTCCCTATACAGAATGGCAGCCGCCTCCGCTATGAATGTATCCCTCCGAAAGTTTGAAATGAAGAAGATTCCTCAAGACGCCGTGGCCGTTTTTATTGGCCGTCGTCGTACGGGTAAGAGTACCCTTGTTCGTGACCTTCTCTACCACCACCAGAATATGCCACTCGGAACAGTCATCAGTGGTACGGAGGAGTCAAACAGTTTCTACGGACAAATGATTCCACCCCTCTTTATTCATGGAGAATTCAGCCCAGTGATTCTGGCAAATTTCTGTAAACGCCAGAAACTCGTGATGCACAAAATCCAGCAAGACCTCGCCGTTGGAAAACAGAGTAAGATTGACCCCCGCTCCTTTATGATTCTCGACGACTGTATGTACGACGATTCCTGGACGCACGATAAGAATATTAAATACCTCTTCATGAACGGTCGTTGGTTGAAGGTCTTCTTTTTGATTACTATGCAGTACCCCCTTGGTATTCAGCCGGCTCTCCGAACCAACGTAGACTATGTTTTTATTCTCCGTGAGCCCTACGCCTCCAACCGCAAGCGCATCTATGATAACTACGGGTCGGCCTTTCCCTCTTTTGAATTCTTCTGCCAAGTCATGGACCAGTGTACGCAGAATTATGAGTGCCTCGTGATTGATAACACATCACAGAGTAATAAACTTGAGGACTGTATTTTCTGGTATAAGGCCGAAATGCATCCTGAGAAGTTTCGTATTGGAGCACCCGAGTTCTGGCAACACAGTGAACAACACTATCGTGACAAAGGTGAAGAAGATATTAATCAGTATGACCCGAATGCGGCTCGTAAGCTAAAGGGACCTCCTATTAATGTTCGCAAAAATAACTAATGATTCAGAATAATCCGATTCCACGGTAGATGAAGAGCGACACAATAGCCATTTTATGTATACTTCTTTTTGCCTGCGTGCTCATGGGCTGGTATGCCGTTGAAAGTACTACAGAGGGATTTGAAGCGGGTGAAGGCCAAATGTGCGGTGTAGATATGCCATCATGTGTACATGGCACTCGTTGTATGAATGGATATTGTACTTCTTACAATACTCCCATGTTACCGGCTGTTTCCAATTTACCTGTTGAGCCTTCCGATCTTGGAAATCCTGGCAGCTTTCTCCATACTGAATAGAATGGCTAAGATGATGCGTTTAGGAGTCGCGGGTTGCGCCCTTGTAATCTTATTTGCGGTACTTCTGCTAATGCCTGTTTTACGCAGCATGTTCCCCGGCCTCGTACAGGGCTTTTCCAATTATGATTGTAAGCGCGAGACAATGTGCCCCGAGGGAACATTCTGCCAAAGCGACCAGTGTATTCCGATTGTCACGAGTGAGATGACGAACTCCGCAGGTGCGACTGGATATTACGCGTAAATATCTGTTCTATGTTTTTTCAAAAAACTGTAAACAGACTAATCTTTCTTATCCTCCTTCTTACGCTCCATGGCCAGGTCTGCGGGACCACTGAACATGCTCGCATACGAGCCGACACCCGCTGTGAAGGGTGAGGCATCGGCGGGTTCAGGCGCCTCCGTTCCCTCATTCCCCTGAAGTTGCTGCCCTGCCATGCCCTTGACGCCCTTCTTGCGCTGCTCTGAGTAAAACGTGTCACGCGCTGACTCATTTTCCTTATACTTCTTCATCAGCGTATTGAGCTGGTCCTCCGCATACTCCTGCTCGGCGACCGCATTAGGATTCGGGTCCCAGGGCAGCCACTTACCGACCTCACCCACAAAGACGTTGTGAATCGTGTCATTACGCTGAAGCTTCTTGGAGCGAGCTACGGCCTCGCCCTGAGTTCCATAGACGCCGCGAATCTTGAGACCACGTACAGATGTCCTGAAGTTGTTCTTTGCGTAGAACTCCTCCTCCAGACGGCTGCCATTCTTATAGAGGAAGTCTTCGTAGGCCTCCTGAATCGTGGTCTCCTTGATTTCAGTCTGGTTCTTGCGTACATAGCCCTCGAGATCGGCGAGTACAGTCTCCATCTTCACCTGGCTCGTACGGCAGATGAGTGCAACACCCGATAGGTCAGACTTCTCGGCCTTTACAGCCTCCGCCTCAAGCTTCGAGTTGACTGAGCGAACCGTGTCGGCGAGAAAAGCCTCAAGCTTCTTTGTCTTGTACTGAATCTCGTAGTCCTTTACGAAAGTCGAAAAAAGGAATGAATCCTTACTGGCTAGGACCTTCTCCGGACTCAGGAAACTCAGTAGACAGAACTTCTGGCCAGGAATCTCCTGGTCCTCCTCAAGAAAGTCCTCCTTCTCCGTATAGTTCACCTCCTTTGACATTCTAAGGGCTTACTGGTATATTTCTTTAGGGGGTTTCCACGCAGACGGCTGCGCCCAAAAAATTTCTCACCAACCAATATAAATAATGGATCTCGCTGAAGTTCTCAATCGCGCCATCAAGTATCTCATTGAGGGTATCGCTGTGGGTCTTGCGGCCGTGCTCGTTCCCCGGAAGGGCATTGACTTCCAGGAGGTCGTCGCCATCGCCATCGTTGCCGCGGCCGTTTTCGCCGTGCTCGACCTCGTCTCCCCTTCCATCGGTGTGACGGCTCGCCAGGGTGCTGGCTTCGGTATCGGCGCGAACCTGGTTGGCTTCCCGCGGTAAGCTTACGAAGTAAGCGAGCCTTCAGGCTAAGCGTAGCGACCCTTTATAGGAAACCAATAAGAATATCAATATATGTACTATTTTTCTATCATATAGATAAATAGTAAATGCGTATCTCTACAACAACAGTTGCACTTATAGTTCTTATATGTACACTTCTCTTTGGAGGCGTCGTCGCGTCGCGTTCATATTTTGAAGGATTTGAGGTGGATGCAAGTGGAAATGAAATTCCGAGCCCCAATACCCCGACAACTCAAGCACCAGTACAGAATGTAGCGCCCCAATTCCGATCTCTTTTATTGGATCCTCAAGGAAATCCTATGATGATGGCTCCTCAAGGACAACCTATGATGATGGCTCCTCAAGGACAACCTATGATGATGGCTCCTCAAGGACCTCCCCTCATGCCTCCTATGGCTTTACCAATGGATGCACACATTATGTTGCCTATCCAATCTCCTATTTTTGCAAGAAGCAGAGTAAATAATCTACAGATGGGTGCACCTTACCAACCTGCTCAATTTATGCAAAATCCAGGTGAACAAGTGGGGCCCACACAAGTAATGCAGATGCCTAATATCTTTACACCCGAAGTATTGAATCAGCAAACAATGCTTTTAGACCAATCAAAACAGGCTGCATCAAGAGGTGATATGGCCGCAGCAATTTCTCTTAAACAGGCCGCCTCACAAATTGGCAGAGGTTAAGTAGAATGCGTCTGTCTAATACGGCCCTCATACTCGTTATTTTTGCCTCCGCCATCCTTCTCTCTGTGATAAGTCCGCTTCGTGAGTTCTTTACATCTCCTGGAACCATGGTGCAACTGACAACGAGTCATGTACCCAATGCAGAAGACTATAATTACTATAATAATGTCTACCCGAAGATGGTGCGTCGTGAAATTGCGGATATGACAGGTGAGGACCCTGGTCAACTTCGTCCCTGGGTCTTTCCGTACGCTGGTGGATATTACATGAATTAAATACTGCGAATGAATCCCCAATTTAAATCTTCGCAGATTTTTTGCCAGATTTTATCCTGGGTATAGAGTTTGTCCCGATTTTTCAGTAAAGGAAAATTCGGGAGATAGTCATCCAGTTCAAGCAGTTCGCAGAATTTATACAGGACATAGGAATACGAAAGGAAATTGCTGCGACCTTTAGGACAGTGCTTCTGAAAATGCGGTTGAATCTCCTTGAACATATACCGAAGTTTCTCCTCAATTTCACGATTCATCACAGGGGCATTCTTGCCATTGAGACGATTTGTAATATGGGGTACATGCTCGTAGTATTTATTCGCTTTGATTTTCTTTAGAATCTCGCGAATCTTTGCTGCCTTGAGACCCTCAAGTTGAGTAATGCGCTCCTTCTTGAGCTCTAGTAAAATCTGGTCATAAATCTCCTGAGGAATATCGGTACACTCCTTGGCCTGAAACTGTGCCAGCCATTCATTAAAGTGGTTAATACGCTTATATGCATAATAACTCACTTCACGCGGCGGGTCCTTATAACTCGGCTTATCACTATCCATTAGCACAAACTCCTGGTGACCGCAGATAGCACAACTAAACATGGCTTCATTCGCACTGAAAATCATCTCTGAAGAGCATTCATCACAAAGGCCAAATCCACTTTCCGCCTCAACAGAGGTATTTCTCGCATGCCCAGGGTCAACCTTCTGTAGGTATTTATCGAGGAGTTTATCCCGTTGTAAATTCTCACCCTTCATCTCCTTTTTCAGATCCGTGGTGGATTCACTGCTCTCGCCTGCCGCATCATGGAGAGCCGCAAGGACACTTCCCGGCTTCACATAATTTCTGGTTTTCTGGAGACTCTCTACTCCATTCTGAATTTTCTCCTGGATATCGTAATACTTGTAAAGGATATCACCTGTCTCCAAGAAATAATTCAGTAAATCATCCTCCTTATTAATTGACTCAATCTCACGCTTCACTTCACGCAGGCGATTCTCCTTCAGATTCCTTTCAATAATATTTTCACAAACCTCTATTTCTCGGGTCAACTGTTTTTCCTGTAGCTTTAGTGAGTCAACTCCCTGTTTCTGTTCAAGAAGCTGGGACATCTTCACCTGGTGAATTGCATCCAGCGTAGTACGAGCCTCCGGATTAGACCGCTTTGTTGGTCTTATCTTGAAGTAGGGTTCACCCATACTAAATTCTATTGAGTTTTCCTGAATCTGTTTAGGCGCTTTACTTTATTTGAAATTTGATTAAATTACTTTCTTAGTATATAGTGTATGAAATACACCGTTTATATATTGAAAGAAATTCTATCTGAGGGTGGTGCCACATTGATAGGCGATTATCCAAAATATAATCAACGAATGCGCGTTAGATTTCAATGTAAATGTGGTAAAGAAGGTAATAAGCGTTTTGAGATGTTAAATGTCTATAGATTGCCTTATTGCAACGAGTGTTCTATTAAGATTGTGAGTGAAAGAATTAAAGAAACATTTATGGAAAACTATGGTGTTTCAAATGTTGGGCAAAATCAAGAAATTAAAGATAAAATAAAAAATTCATATCAGCTTAAATATGGAGATCATCCAAAAAGAACTAAAGAAGTTCATGATAAATGGATGAATACCTGTATGGAAAGATATGGCGGTCATCCAAATCAAAATCCAGATGTTCAGGCAAAAGCAGAAAAGACATCATTTAAACATCGTGACTACACTATGCCAAGTGGAAAAATTGTAAAGATACAAGGATACGAAAATATTGCATTAACTGAATTACTTCAACACTTTTCAGAAGAAGAGATTTATGTTGGAAGAGGTATCGTACCTCATGTAAAATATATATGTAATGAGGGTAAGCAGAGAGTCTATTTCCCTGATTTCTACATTGAGCCACTAAATACAATACTTGAGATAAAATCTGATTGGACCCTACAACTACAAACATGTAGATTGGAAGAAAAGGCAAAGGCAGTTTTAAAGGCGGGCCACAATTTCGAAGTTTGGATTTACAATGGCAGTGGCCAGAATAAAGAGATTTTGACCTTCTGAAAGCGGAAGCCTCCGGCTCTGGTTTTAATAATTTCGCCCAAAATTTACAAATTTTCTATTTTGCCAAAATTTTTTTCTAAAGGAGGTGTATAATACATCATGACTGGGGGCGGGTTGATGCAATTAGTAGCTTATGGTGCGCAGGATGTCTATCTCACGGGTAACCCCCAGATCACCTTCTTCAAGGTGGTCTACCGCCGTCACACGAACTTCGCCATGGAGGCGATTGAGAACCCGTGGAACGGCGCGCCGAACTTCGGCAAGCAGGTCACGTGCACGATCCAGCGCAACGGTGACTTAATCTACCGTATGTACCTCCAGGCCACGCTGCCGTCAGTGCAGCTCCTGGCGTCAGACGGCTCTGGTGCCCAGTTCCGCTGGCTCAACTGGGTTGGCCACAACCTCATCGACTGGGTCGAGCTCCAGATCGGCGGCCAGCGCATCGACAAGCACTATGGCCAGTGGCTGCACATCTGGAATGAGCTCACGCAGGAGCCTGGCAAGCAGGCTGGCTATGCCAAGATGGTGGGCAACATCCCGCAGCTCACGAATCTGCTGGTTCAGGGTGGCGAGACGTGCGACAACTACTGCTCAGGTGGCGAGCCGAACTCCTCCAACGAGGTCCTCAACTGCTCCCCTGAGTACACGCTGTATGTGCCCCTCCAGTTCTGGTTCTGCCGCAACCCTGGCCTGGCGCTCCCGCTCATCGCGCTCCAGTACCACGAGGTCCGCATCAACCTCCAGTTCAATGACCTGACGAACCTCTGCTGGGCGTACACCCCGCAGGCGTCCTCCACGACGGCCATCCAGACGCGCGTCGGCAACGCCGGCCTCGTCGCCTGCTCCCTCTATGTCGACTACATCTACCTCGACACGGATGAGCGCCGCAAGTTCGCGCAGGTGTCCCACGAGTACCTCATCGAGGTTCTCCAGTTCACGGGCGGTGAGTCCATCACCTCCTCCAGCAACAAGCTGAAGCTGAACTTCAACCACCCGTGCAAGGAGCTCATCTGGGTTGTCCAGCGTGATTCCTTCTCCAGCTGCGACCCGAACGTCATCAACCCGTGGAAGGGCCAGCAGCCGTTCAACTTCTCTGACTGGTGGGACCGGTCAGTCCTGGAGTCTGGCTACTCCGTCACGCGCGTTGAGGGCATGGCCGGCGCCAACCCGTGCGTCACGGCGCTCATCCAGCTCAACGGCCACGACCGATTCCAGGTGCGCGAGGGCCGCTACTTCAACGAGGTCCAGCCGTACCAGCACCACACCAACATCCCCGCGGTTGGCATCAACGTCTACTCCTTCGCCCTCCAGCCGGAGCAGCACCAGCCGAGCGGAACGTGCAACTTGTCGCGCATTGACAACACCACGCTCCTCCTCACGGTGTCCAACAACGCGGTTGGCACGGCGACGTCCTCCACGGTCTACGTCTATGCGACGAACTACAACGTTCTCCGCGTGATGAGCGGAATGGGTGGACTCGCGTACTCAAATTAATACTTTTATGTATTGGTTTCAATATACCTCCGGATTTCATTTTTATAAAATATTCATTATAGCGTATTAAATTTGATTGATATAAAATCTATTGCTCTTATTTAGAAAATGGCAACAATAGACTTAGAAATAACATGTAAAGCAATCTTAGAACAAGGAGAAAATAAAGGAAAACAGTGTTGGCGACCTAATTTTAAAGATGGCTATTGTGGAAAGCATCAGAACTATGCAGCCCTAGAAAAGGGCCTTCAAGAAGGAAAGAAGAAATGTACAACTCATCGATGTAATGAATTTATTGAAATAAATGATAAATATTGTAATCTCTGTAAATCTGTGAAGGAGTCTCTAAAAAAAGTAAAAAAAATATGTAAAGCAATTATCCAACAGAATGATAATAAAGGAACTCAATGTGATAAACAAGCATCAAATGGAGATTATTGTGGTAAACATTTTGAACGCAATACACTTATTGAAAGTGTAAGTAAAAATGGGCAACGTGTTTGCGATGATGGGAAGCGTTCATGTATAAATATAACCAAAGATAATCAATTAAAATGTGAAAAATGTTTGGAAAAAACGAGAGAAATTGAAAGAAAAGAATATAGACAAAGACAACTTGATGAATCTCTTTGTCTTACATGTGGTATTAAAATGAATACAAAAACCGAGGGCTTTAAAAAAGAGATAGTTCAGCGATGTCCTGAATGTTATAATAAATTAAAGGAGATTGAAAAAGAAAGAGAGAGAAAAGATCGTGATTATAATATTGAACGAAAACAAAATATACAAAAACATTATAATGAATATCAAAGAGGAGCAATTAAACGCAATCTAGAATTTAGTATAAATATAGATGATTTTGGAGAACTTGTAAATTCACATTGTTATTATTGCGATGAATATAATAGTGAAAAAGTAATTGGATTAGACCGGCTAGATTCATCAAAGGGATATAGTATTAAAAACATTGTGCCCTGCTGTAGTGAATGTAATACAATGAAAAATAATGCATCAATAGATAAATTTATTAATAAAATAAAAAAAATATATCTACATCTTATTGATAAAACTAAAGAATCTGAAGAAATAGAAGATGAAGAAAATAAACCTAGTTATATTCGTCCAAGAAAGATATTAGAGTATTATGTTAAAAATAAACTTCCTGAGTATGTTGAACTTTGCAAAAGAGATAATCGATCTATTCTATTTATTAAAAAAATAGAAGAGATGAGTGCTTTAAAATTAAATGAAAAAGAATGTATCAAATATATTAAAACAGCATTACAATCTGAATCTCATGCATTAACTCTTACACAGACAGGTCGTCATAATATGTCAAAAGTAGAACTTCGTGGATATTTAGATTTATCAAAACCAGAAAAATGTATTGAACTCTATGAAAGTGCACATGGAAAAGATGAAGTTTTCCATGATGATATTACAGAATTATCAGAGAAATGGAAGCTCCTTTCTGAAGTAGATAAAAAATTAAAGTTAGATAAACTCCTTATTAAATTTCAAAATCGCCGTAATAAAATCACTTATTTCCATACAAAATAAAAAATATAGTCAGTATTAAAGCAGATAGAATTATAAGAAGAACAAGAATAACAAACCATTTATTTGAAAGTGTACGATACGCAGCCATTTGAGGTGGATTTGGATGCTGTGAAATTTGGCGACAGATTGGACAAAAGGGGAATTCTAAGTTTCCCACAACCTGTTTTTCCCGTATCCATTTTTGCCAACAGATTGGATGTACATGAAATCTACAGCCACAGCTGATTAGTTTGCTACTGTTTACAAGGCCCGCACCATTTTCATGATTTGCTTCAAGACAGACAAAACATTCATTGTCAGGAGTCACCGCAGTGAGTTCTGTAAGTGAATTCGTGGAAGTCGATGGCTTCATTACAAAAATATCGAGATATTTCTATAAGTAGATTAATTTGCTATCCGCCGACGCCGAAGAACAGGTCCTTGAATTTCAGTGGGCACATCCAACTCTTCACCGCTCATCCAGGTCGCAATCTTGCTAACGCTACCTACAATTCCAAAGAGAAAGGCTACAAGCATAGCCTTGTACATGCTCTGCGAATGTAGCATAAGACCCATTAGAACCTGACAGAAACTACTGTCCATCACAATAAGACTCTGTACAAAACCCCATGCACCCCGTGGTGCACAGAAGCACATATAGATATGAGTTGCCGACCATGCTACAAAGCCAATTCCTACTGCAGTTACAAGACCCCAGCCACCAACCTGCTTGCATGTATTGGAACAATATTCCCTATATGACATGAACACTTTGACAGTAGTCCGGTCAGCCTTATGCCTCAAATTTTTCCCGTCGCTCATGTAGGATGGATATTTCAAATACTACAGATTCTCAAGACCTGGTCTTTATCGGCACGGCGGCCGTATTTGTAGAGCTTATCACTCTTTTTCTTGTTAAATATGCCGGATCTAAACCCACCGTGGGCACTATGGCACTTAATGATTGGTACGAACGCTTTGGCATTTTTGCTGTGGGTGCAGATGTTATGAGTCTCATGATTGGCGTTGTAGCCGCTCGTTTCCTCTACACGTATTTTTTCAAATCCGTCATGGACTGGTCCCCGCTCTATTTTATGCTCTGTGTAGTGCTATTCCAGCTTTTCCACGACCTCTTCTTCTATTTTACGACCATCAAGGGCCTCCCTCGCGGTTATAATGAAATGATTGATGTATTCCAGGATTATGCCAAAGAGAATGGAGCAAAGATTCTTGTAGCGGATGCACTCATGGTAATCGGTACGGCAGGAGGTGCGATGTATCTAAAGTCAGTTCCTCTCCATTTTGTGTTTATTGGTCTACTGGTGCTGCTTTATGCGCTCTGTTTTATCCTGTTTACGGCACCTACGCCGACTACAGCACAGGCATATCAGGCATCTACACCTATTCCTAAGGCGACTCAGGGTCAAGAGGCACAGCCCCCATCGAAACAGAATTTCCAACAGGACCGTCGACAGGGACTCCTAGACCCTGGGAGTTTTGATCCTCAACAATTACACACTCCGTTCGATCCGCAAGCAGGATATTAAGAGCAGCAATACGACGCTCCAACGCCCCACCGCGCTGTTTCTTTGATACATGTTTCCAATGCCATTCAAACGAGAGCGCATCATGTTTTGTAAAGGGTCCTACATAACAGTGTCGTCGCCACGTCTCTCCAGCGGCCACTTTTGCCCTTGTGGCCCTCGCACCTCCCACAATTTCTCCTCTATGCTGACGCAACCGGCGATCTACATCGACAGTTGCACCAATATACGTTGCTCCACCTGAAGAGACTAGGCAATAGCAGTACCAGTCCATTCTAGTATGTTAAACAGTTCGTTTTAAAATAGCCATAGAGCTATCTTGAAGTATATAGATATATCCCAATTCTTGAAGATTTGTTACAAGTGATTCATGCGGGCCATAAATAATAAAATATTTAGGATGAAATTCACAGGCGGCCTCATAATCTGTAAGAGTAAATGGGTGAAGAATAACAATATCTACATTACATTTAAGCCGTACTTGTGGTACAATTGTATTTGCCAGGCTTGCATGATTGATTTGAATAAGTTGCTCACCAGGGCGTCCCTTCCAAAATTCAGTTGTATCATCAATATGCGCAGGTGATATATCAAGAGCAAGGACAATTATCTCTTTAAATTTTTCACGAGATAAAGCACCAAGTATACATCCAAGTAAACTATATTGTCCATTTCCGCATTCAGTATCAATTATAATTTGAATTGTTAAATCGTGCTGAATGAGTCCGAGTAAACAGCGATTATGAAGTTGTTCCATATTAAATATAGGATATACGTTTGATTCAATTATAAGCCCAGATTTCTTAAAGAATTCATCGTGATGAACTGGGTTCATTATATGTACATTTTTATCTGAATCTTCAATCCGAAGAAATCCTCGTTCATTTATATACTTATTATAAATATCAAAAAACCTATAGTCATGGGACTGACAATTTCCCGCTATACATTCATTGAAATAACACGCATAGTTCTTTCGATCCTCATTTGTTCCAAGAAATGGATACTCAGGATTATTCCAAACACTCGAATCGACTTCAAGCGGTGGAACCACATTATAAACATATACTGTAAGATTCTTGACCTGCGAAACAATTTCTCGAAGTCCCTCAAAATAGGAATCAACCGTCTTCTTAATAATCGATTGATAGGAGTTCTCTTCATTTACATATTTATGAACATGGCAGCGGCAATCAATCTCTCCAAAAGAGAAAATAACGGTATCACCCTCTGCAACAGGAAACTTTCGTAGGTCAAGGCGAGTAAGCCTATCACGACCAATTGAAAAAGCGAGTGTAGGTCCAATACTATTTGGCCTCACATACCGCAACTTATTAAATGGATGAACGGAATGACTATCGCCAAATGTAAAAATAGTCATTTTATTATGACTACTAATTCAATTCTTAAACCCTATTACACTCCAAATAATGGGCTCTACAGAGTGGCTCATACATCTCCTCACCTCCAATCTCCACTTGCTCATCCTTTGACTTTTTTTCACTGTGTGTAAACAGCGCTTCCATAGGAGTCTTACACCTCTTACAGAAGGCGTGACGCTTTTCTACGCTGTCACAATAAGGAATCAGTTCCAGAAGTTCGCCAAATGGCTTGCGCTCGGTATCACCATCAAGCCCAACACAGATAACATCCTTTTTATCTTTCTCAACCGCATGGAGAACAAACTCCTTTAATCCTCCAAAGAATTGCGCCTCCTCAATAATAATTAAACGGGCGTCAATGTAGAGAAGTGTAGTTAGAACATTATCAAGATAACGGACAGCAAGTGCAGGATATCTCTCTTTATCATGACTTACAATTTCAGGTTTCTCACTGTACCGAATATCGCTACTGTGAGTAATCACAAAGATGGGCCAGCCAATTGCATTGTACTTTCGAATAGTACCGAGAAGTTCAGAAGACTTCCCTGCGAACATCGGGCCAAGGATGATTTTGAGACTCATTTTCTAAAAAATAGTTCAGTCAACCGAACTTCAAATTTAACTAGCAACTCTGCCCGTCAAGTGGAACCACATTAAAATAGTTCATACCGTACTGAGTGCCCTTAGGAGGAACCGTGATACGCACAAAGGCCCATTCGCGGCCGAAAGACGGTACGAACACTTTGCTATGGCTAATAAACCAATCAGGAATATCAAGATTACTATAGAGAACCTTAATAGTATCTACGCCCGACATATCCCAAGGATAACAGCCACCTGCGTTAATTGTAATGACACCGCCCTCAGGCATCCAGCCGAGTAATTTCTCAAATAGACCAGTCCACATGGGATCCTTCATATCAGGGTCAACCAGGTCGACATAGATGCAATCATATACGCGTGGCTCTTCAAGAATCTGGAAAATATCACTGTGCTCTACATGTAGACGCGGGTCATCGAACACATTCCCTCCTAGAAACTGTGTTGTCCAACGCGGTTCATTTTGGCGAAAATGTGTAACAAGTTCATAATCCCAGTCAATCATATCTACCATAACTCCAGGGCGATTACCTACACGAGAAAGAACAGCCCGTGCTGTGGCTCCTTCACCACCTCCAAGAATACAGATGCGCGACTTTGTTGCGAGTCCCTCATGAACTCCTGATACTAGATTCATATGATAGAGATGTTCATCGGCAACGGACGACTGTAGGACGCCATTTACAAACAGTGTGCGTCCAAAAAGAACCGTATTAAGAATATCAATCTTCTGTTTTCCCGTGTGAAAACTCAGGGAGCCCTCAGGATAGTACCGTAAAATTCGGATAAACTCACCGTCGCGTTCCTCATACTCTTTGATGTCAGACATTTTCTATGTCTATATCAACTAGTTTCTTTAAGGCGCAGCA
>Ga0208872_1000624_pt1 | contig 24785 bp, 24 predicted proteins | sample CryBogCBH12Aug08_FD_185508 | JGI IMG/M metagenome (GOLD analysis project Ga0208872, IMG submission 185508) | Freshwater microbial communities from Crystal Bog, Wisconsin, USA - CBH12Aug08 (SPAdes) | ecosystem: Environmental > Aquatic > Freshwater > Lake | place: Crystal Bog, Wisconsin, USA...
TGCACTCCAGGCGGGCTCAAGGTATCTTGTCATTGGTCGACCTATTACTTCATACTTTAAGAGTTCAGAAGCCGCTATGCGCGATCGCGCTAAGCAGATCAGGGAGTCTCTTTCTTGACCAATGTGCCTCCGCCAAAGCTCACGCATGAGCAGCGGATTGCTGCGCTAGAAAAGGCAAAATCCTCAAGGCGCGAGCGCGCTGAAGTTAAAAGAGCTATTGCTCTTGGAGAGATCAATATATTTGATGCCATTAATGATCCACGCGACTCAATTAGGCGCATGAAGGTCATTGAACTTTTATCGGCGATACCGGGAGTTGGTATAGCTCGAGCAACGCTGATTATGGAGCGGCGAAATATCTCACCGTCCCGAAGAATTGGAGGACTGGGTCAACTGCAATTGAAGGCTCTCGGTAAAGAGTTGGCTGTTGCTAAAGTGGACCCTATGCGCGGGAAATTGATTGTCATCTCAGGACCTGGAGGGGTAGGAAAGAGCACAATAACCTCCGCCCTTCGACCAGACCCTCGCTTTTGGGTAAGTGTCTCCGCCACCACTCGAGAGCCCCGAATCGGCGAGAAAGATGGTGTCGACTATTTCTTCTACTCCCAGGAGCGGTTTAACTCGCTGATAGAAGGCGATCAACTCTTGGAATGGGCTGAGTTTGCTGGCAATCGCTATGGAACTCCTAGCGCTCCCGTTGAAGAGTGGAGAAACTTGGGCAAGCATGTGATTCTGGAAATTGAGATCGATGGGGCCAGGCAGGTAAGAAATCATGAGCCCGACGCCCTTTTGATCTTTATCGCCCCGCCTTCCTGGGATGAATTGGTACGCCGCCTGACAGGCAGAGGAACTGACTCTCCTGAGCGCCGTGCTGCGCGATTAGCCTTGGCTGAGCAGGAGATGGCCGCGGCTGGAGAGTTTGATGCGGTCCTTGTAAATGAGAGCGTCGAAGCCCTGGTGGCTCAACTGGTATCCTTGGCGACTGCTTAACTGACGAATAGAGGGACACACATGTCTGCTGAACTAACCGATGGAATTACCCATCCACCTATCGATGAACTATTAGATGCCGCTGGCTCTAAGTACAGCTTGGTACTTTATGCAGCAAAGCGTGCGCGTCAGATTAATGCTTACTACTCACAACTTGGTGAGGGCCTGCTTGAATATGTTGGACCACTTGTTGAGACCTATGTTCATGAGAAGCCACTTTCAATTGCGCTTCGCGAAATCAACCAAGGTCTTCTAACGATCGAAAATCTTGAGCCTGTAGCTGAGACACCTACTTCAGAAGTTTCTGCTTAACACCTAGGTAGATGTTCTCTCGCGGGCGAGAAATTCTCCTTGGAGTTACTGGGGGAATCTCTGCTTATAAATCATGTGATCTTCTGCGCAGATTGCAGGATCGTGGTTTCCTGGTAACGGTCGTCCCAACGCGAGCAAGTTTAAATTTCGTTGGTACTGCTACCTGGGAAGCGCTTTCAGGGCGTCCGATCGCAACCGATTTATGGAACAACGTCCATCAGGTTCCCCATGTCTCCATAGCCAAGAAATCTGATGCAATCATCGTTGCTCCAGCTACTGCTGATTTGATTGCTAAATTTGCGCACGGTATTGCAGATGATCTGTTAACCAATATCTTGCTCGCAAGTACCGCTCCAGTAATTGTTGTTCCTGCTATGCATACAGAAATGTGGCTCAACCCGGCGACGGTCTCAAATGTTGAAACCCTGCGCAAGCGGGGCATTACCGTAATTGAGCCAAGATTTGGCAAGTTAACGAGCGGCGATATAGGTCAGGGGAGATACCCAGAGAGCGCAGAGATAATTGAAGGTTTACTTGATGCCCTCAGTTCAAAATCTGACCTCATCGGTAAGAAAGTTTTGATTAGCGCTGGGGGTACACGGGAGTCAATCGACCCAGTGAGATATATCGGCAATCACTCCTCGGGCAAGCAGGGCTATGCATTAGCACTAGCGGCTATCGAAAGAGGAGCCGATGTAACTCTAGTCTCAGCTAATTCAACACTTGCTGATATTGAAGGAGTGCGCACTATCCATGTGACTTCCACTCTTGAGATGCAAGAAGCTCTCAACAAATCCTTTGATCAGGCGGATATCGTCATTTACTCCGCTGCAGTAGCCGATGTTCGACCTAAATCCATTAGCTCAGAGAAGATTTCTAAAGGCAATTTGCAGAGCATAGAACTGGTGGCAAATCCAGATATTGCTCAAGAGCTTTCGTTTCGCAAGACTCACCAGGTTGTGGTTGGTTTCGCTGCCCAAACAGAAGAGCATCAAGAAGATGGATTGAAAATTGCTGCAAGGAAATTGCAGGATAAAGGCCTTGATTTCATATATTTTAATGATGTGTCAAGGGGAGCTATTTTCGGAGCAGATGAAACTTCCGGTGTGATTCTTGCTGCTAATGGGGAGCGTACCGATTTCCCTGTAGCCGATAAGGTGACACTTGCCCATAAACTTCTAGATTTCGCGCTCAATAAGTTAGGTTAATCCAATGACTAAGCGACTATTCACCTCCGAGTCCGTAACCGAAGGCCATCCTGACAAGATTGCAGACCAGATTTCAGATGCAATCTTAGATTCCCTCTTAAGCCAAGATAAGGCGAGTCGGGTTGCCGTAGAAACTTTAATTACCACTGGCCAAGTTCATGTTGCTGGTGAAGTTACAACTCGGGGTTATGCCGATGTGATGAATATTGTTCGAGATACAGTCCTTGAAATTGGCTACGACTCATCAGATAAAGGTTTTGATGGAAATTCATGTGGTGTCTCTATTTCGATTGGTCAACAGTCGAGTGACATCGCCCAAGGGGTTAACTCTGCCTTTGAAAATCGCGTCTCATCGTCTGCTGATCCATTAGATCTACAAGGCGCAGGAGATCAAGGGTTGATGTTTGGGTATGCCTGCACAGATACACCTGAATTGATGCCACTTCCAATTTCACTCGCTCATCAACTCTCACTTCAACTCTCACAGGTTCGAAAGAGTGGAGCCCTAGATTATTTGCGCCCCGATGGCAAGACTCAAGTAACAATTGAATATGATGGCGATAAGGCGATCGCTCTCAACACAATTGTGATCTCCTCCCAACATGCAGCCCATGTCGATCTAGATGGCGTGCTTGCGCCTGATGTTAAACGCCTAGTTATTGATCCTGTCCTTGCCAATCTTGAACTTGATCATTCAAATCTTCGCGTTCTCATCAATCCTACGGGTCGTTTTGTTACTGGTGGCCCAATGGGAGATGCTGGCCTGACCGGACGAAAAATTATTGTTGATACCTACGGCGGCATGGCTCGACATGGTGGAGGCGCTTTCTCAGGTAAAGATCCGTCTAAGGTTGATCGTTCTGCCGCCTATGCAATGCGCTGGGTAGCTAAGAATGTAGTTGCTGCTGGATTAGCTACTCGTTGCGAGGTTCAAATTGCATATGCAATTGGAAAGGCACAACCAGTGGGCCTCTTTGTTGAGTGTTTTGGTACTGAAGTTGTTCCAGTACTTCAAATAGAAGCTGCAATTGAGAGCGTCTTTGATCTACGTCCAGCTGCGATCATTCGTGATCTAGATCTGCTTCGCCCTATCTATCAAAAGACCGCAAGTTACGGCCATTTCGGACGTGAATTGCCATCCTTTACATGGGAGAAGAGTGATCGAAGTGAACTCCTCCAAAAGGCAGTTAAGGGATAGTTCAACGTGGCTGCTGTAAAGCCACTTAAGCTAAAACAAGAGCGAGCTCGACCTGGATTTGATCGGGCTTTAACAGATCCTATTGTTGAAGTCCTGGTTGATCATCAAATCATTCACCTTGATCAACATTTAGAGTATCTGGTGCCAGAACATCTATCAGCCTCAGCAGTAGTCGGCACGCTGGTTGAAGTGGAGTTATCACATCACTTAACACAAGGAATCGTTGTGGCTAGATATGAAAATCCGGTCAGCGGTGGTGAACTGAAGCCAATTTCAAAGGTGTTATCAGATCTCCCTTATGTTCTGCCCGATCTCATCGCCAGTGTTCAAACTTTGTCCCAGATCTATGGAGCGTCAGAATGGGATTTTATTCGAAGTATGGTTCCTCCCTTTTCTAAGATGGGGGAGCGAGCCTCTCACATTGAGGATAATGCTTCAGATAAGGCGATAACCCCAACAGGAACTTTACCGAGCGCTCTGGTTTCGGTCTTAGCAAAAGAGGAAAAGTTCTCTTTCGCTCTTCAACTTCCAACCGCCAAACCTTATTGGCGAATTCTCTCTGAAATCGTTCTGGAAAGATTGAAAGTATCAACAGTGCTGCTCTTGGTCCCGAATGAGCGAGAGCTTCTTATTTTCCAAGATTTCCTAATCACCTTTGGGATCGATCCCATTTGCATCAAATCAGCAGAAGGCAAGAGCCAACGGTATGCCAACTACTTGAGAAGTAGGTCTAAAACTCATCGAGTGATCATTGGAACACGAAGCTCCGTTCTCTTATCCCTTCCAGAAAATGCAGCCATCGTTCTCTTTGAAGATGGCGATGAATCTCATTATGAGCGAAAATCACCAACCTGGAATTCTCGTGAGGTTGTCACTTTGCGCGAGAAGAAGCACTCAGTTATTTATGCAAGTGCCTCATTGAGTCTGGAGATAGCGCAGCGAATCACTGAGGGATCCTTGCCACTCTTCAAATTCCCAGAAGAGGTAAAAATCTTAATCAAGAGCGCTAATGCTTCAGGAGAAAGTGGATATTTTGAACTGATTTCGCAATCTTTGAGAAAGGGTTCTGTCCTTATCAGCATGGGGCTTTCTGGATATGTGACCTCCTTCTCCTGCCAAAAATGCAGAAATGTTGCGCTCTGCACCTGTGGAGGCAAACTCTATATTCCGAAGGCTGGTAAAGCCCCTGAGTGTGCTACCTGCGCAACCGTTTATATTGGCTGGAGCTGCATCTGGTGTGGGGAATCTAAACCAAGGGCTGTTACAACGGGAGTTATGCGTCGTGCCGAAGAGTTCGGCAAGGCTTTTCCTGGTCAATCAATAGTTACTTCATCTGCCGCAGATCCTAAATTGTTCTTACCCGAAGGCCGTCATCTAGTTATAAGTACTCCTGGCGTTGAACCTCGTGGCATTTACTCTGCAATTATCATTTTAGATCTTGAGGGGAAACTTTTACGGACCACTTTAAGGGCAACTGAGGAAGTGCGTCTTCACTTGATGAGAACTGCGACCATGGTAGATCCGCAAGGAGTCCTTTATCTAGATCTCATTCCATCTGATTCATTCCTGCAATCCATACTCCGAGGCAATCCTCTGCTTGCGGCGCAACGCGAAATAGAAGAACGAACTGCGGTTGGGCTGCCTCCATTATTTAGTGCAGTTATTGTTGCCTCTGATGATTTAGAAGCGATGCAACGAGTCTTAGGATCCATCCCTGAAATTCTTGCTGTGGGTCCCTTCATAAGAGGGAAACGCAAAGCCCTTCTATTGAAAGTGCCGAGAGAGCTAAAGCAAAATTTAATTACGCTGCTCGCGCAAGTGAATCGAGTACAAAGTTTGCGTAAAGAACCCCTTTTGACCTACCAAATTGACCCTTATTCTTTGAATTGATATACCTCCTAGTAGACTCTTCCCATGTCTATTCAGCCGATTCGCCTCTTTGGTGATCCCGTTCTGACTACGCCGGCGGCTCCGGTAGAGGTTTTTGATAAAGAGTTACGCAAATTGGTGAAAGATCTCACCGACACCATGAAAGATGCGCCAGGTGCTGGTCTGGCCGCCCCTCAAATTGGAGTTTCCCTGCGAGTCTTTGTATGGGATGTAGATGATGAGATCGGTCATCTCATTAACCCAAGCCTTTCACTGAGTGAAGAGATGCAAGATGGCCAGGAAGGTTGTCTCTCTTTTCCAGATGTTTATTACGATACACCCCGCGCCTTGAGAGTGGTTGCCCGCGGAATGAATATGCACGGGGAGCCTGTAACAGTTGAAGGTTCTGAGTATTTAGCTCGAGCAATTCAGCATGAAACCGACCATCTTGATGGCATTTTATTTATTGATCGTATGCCGAGTGATTCGCGAAAATCCGCTATGCGCGAAATCCGAGAGAGCGAGTGGTTTGGATCTGCTGTAGCAAATGGCCGTGAACCGGTTATCAAAGTTTCACCCCATACAACGCGTGGCTTAGGAATATAGGTAACCTTGCAAATCTCTGTAGCTTCTTCCTCTCTAATAGCCGTGCCCATTATTGAAGCAATCTTGGCTTCAGAGCACACCTTGGCTTCTGTAATTTCCACTCCGGACAGTAAATCTGGCCGTGGACAGGTTCAAACCCCAACTCCACTTGCGATATGGAGTGAGGAGCGCGGATATTTGGTCGCAAAACCATTCGATACTCCAACTCTTAACCAACATCTACTCGCGGCTCAACCTCAACTTATTATTACGGCCTCATATGGGCGGATGATTCCAGTAGAAGTTCTGCACGGCCCTAGATTCGGTTGGCTCAATGTTCACTTCTCACTGCTGCCACGTTGGCGAGGGGCAGCCCCTGTTCAATGGGCACTTCTTGAGGGAGATAGCCTTACTGGAATATCAATTTTCAAATTAGATAAAGGTATGGACACTGGACCTGTCTACCTTCAAGAAGAGGTAGAAATCGGCCCCAATGACACAACCGAGATTCTGCTGGAAAGAATGAGTTATCTGGCGGGAAATCGAATTATGGAAGTTGTTGAGGGGATTCGTAAGGGTAATAAGCCAGTAGCCCAATCTAACGCCGGCATAACAATGGCTCCAAAGATCAGCAAAGAGATGGCAAAGCTAAATTGGAAAGATGGAGCCGACGCTATCTTGCGAAAAGTGCGAGCCTTGGGGGAGCGTCCAGGAGTTTGGAGTACTTATAAAGGAGAGCGCATCGCAATTCATGCACTGCAAGAATCTCTTCTTCCTAACTCGCTCAAGAAATCTGGAGAGATAGAACTAGTGGACGGTGAATTATTGGTTCGATGCTCTGACAGTGTTCTCACTATTCCTGAAGTAACACCAGCTGGAAAGAAGCGAATGAGTGGTGGTGACTTTGCACGGGGCGCAAGGCTGCAAAGCGGAGAGCGATTCGAATAGTGGCAAATGTTGGCCGCAAACCAAAACCTGAACCTTCTCGGTTATTAGTTTTTCACCTGCTCACTCAGGTAAATCGCCAAGGTGCTTATGCCAATTTGCGCTTACCAGAACTCCTCACTGAATCGAATTTGGAGGAGAGGGATCGAGCGTTTGCAACTGAGTTGGGATACGGAACCCTTCGAATGCAGGGAAAGCATGATGCCCTCATAATGCGCCATATTGATCGCCCATTTGAGGAGTTAGATCCTGGAATCGTAGATCTTCTACGAATGGGAATCCATCAGTTAAAAGAGATGCGAGTTCCAGATCATGCAGCTGTTGGAGAAACAGTCGAGATTGCGCGCGCAACTATTGGAGAATCTAAAGCTAGTTTCGTAAATGCAATCTTGCGGAAAGTTTCTACTGATATTGATTTTGAATCTGACCTTTTAGCCATACCAGATATTAAATTACGACTTGCAACTTTGTACTCTCATCCGGAATGGGAAGTCGGAGCCTTTTTCGATCAATTGCAAGATTGGCAGAAAGTCGAATCACTTCTCATCGCCAACAACACCCCCGTGAAACCTCACCTCATCGCCTGGACAGGAAGAAGTACTCAAGAGGAATTGATCGCTGAAGGCGGAGAACTTCTTGAAGGAACTTCACACGGTGTCTTATCTGCAAAGATGCCTGGTGCCTATACAGCGGTTCGCGAGAGGCGAGCGGGAGTTCAAGATCGCGGATCGCAACTTGTTGCTCAAGTTTTCTTAAATACTGCAAAAGATGAATCAAAGAATCTCTCGTGGCTTGATATGTGTGCAGGCCCCGGAGGTAAAGCTTCAGCGCTCTTCACTGATTTATTGGTTAATCGAAGAGAAGATTCTTTTATAGCCAATGAGCCAAGTGAACATCGAGCCCGTTTGGTATCTCATGTCATTCCGAGTGAGAATGTAATGATCCATCCTGGTCAAGAACTTCCAAACCTAGGGGTTAAGTATGATCGAATTATTGTAGATGCTCCTTGTACAGGCTTAGGTGCTCTTCGTAGACGTCCAGAGGCACGCTGGCGACGAACTCCATCAGATTTGAAAGAACTAGTAAAGATTCAAAGGGAATTACTGAACTCTGCCATTTCAGTACTCAATCCTGGCGGGATCTTGGCCTATGTAACATGTTCTCCGCACCTCTTAGAAACCAAAGCGCAGGTTTTAGAGACGCTGCATCGGAACCCCGGTATCTCACTTTTGAATGTTTCGCAATATCTTCCTGAAGGAGTTGCGAGTCGAACCGTTAACTCTGATGGAACATTGCAATTGTGGACGCACGAAGATGATTCAGATTCTATGTTTCTTGCTCTCTTTAGGCTGAATTAACTCTTCGGTAGAGTTCCCTTATGGCCATACGGATCTGTCCCAGTATTCTTAACGCTGATCATTCAAATCTGCCCAATGAAATTGCGCGGGTGGCAACGGCTGATCTGCTTCATTTAGATGTTATGGATAATATTTTCGTTCCTAATATAACTTTTTCACTCGATGAATGTCGCGAGATTATTTCGACTTCGCAGATACCAGTGGACTCTCACTTAATGATCGCGCAACCAGATTCTGATGCAGTTCTTTATGCAGAAGCTGGGAGCGCTAGCGTCACATTCCATCTAGAAGCAAGTAGCGACCCCCTGACTACGATTCAGGACCTTAAAAGTTTAGGTGTTCGAGTTGGTGTCGCTATCAAGCCAAAGACCTCCTTTGCAGAAGTTGCCTCGTTTATTGAACATCTCGATATGTTGCTGATCATGACAGTTGAACCTGGATTTGGTGGGCAGAGCTTTATGGTTGATCAAATGGAGAAGGTCATGGAAGCCCGTAGGAATCTCAATCAATTGGGAAGCGCCGCCCCTTGGCTGCAAGTGGATGGTGGTATCTCACTTGAAACCATTGCAATGGCAGCGAAAGCCGGAGCCGATACCTTTGTAGCGGGAAGCGCCATATATAAGTCCCAGAATCCAGCTGAGATGATCGCTGCTCTCCGTCTGGCGGCTAACTCCTAGTTTCTTCGCCGCGGATAGCCCCCGACTGGAATCTAGGTCGGATTATGAGAGAATTGGCCAACGTTGTTCCGGGGTCGGTGTAATTCCGAACCGGCGGTTAAAGTCCGCGACCCGATGGCCTCCAGTTATCGGTGGATTTGGTGAAATTCCAGAACCGACGGTGAAAGTCCGGATGAGAGGGACACGTAAAGGGCTGAGCCATAGCGTTATGTGTGGCTGGGTTCTTGCTTGTCGCCCCCGGATGATGCGTGCATTTTAAACGCTACCTATCCAATAAGGGGGAACAACTTATGTCAGTAATTCACTGGCTCTTTAATGCACAGGTTCATTTTGGAAATAAATACACTCAAGCGATTTACTGGAAAGAGATCATCGGAAATATCTTTGGTCTAGGAAGCGCTTTGCTCGGAATGCGTCGCAAGATGTGGGCGTGGCCGATCGGAATTATCGGAAATGTTCTTCTTTTCACACTATTTATTGGCAGCATGTGGGATCCACATCAGACAAGTCGAATTATGTTGGGCCAAGCAGGACGTCAGTTACTTCTCATCGCCGTAAGCCTTTATGGCTGGTGGCAGTGGAGTCAGAATCGCAAAAAAGCGGGTAACAATGGCAAACCGCCAGTTGAGATTCGTTGGACAACAAATCGCGAGAAATTGATTCTGGTTCCAGCAACGGTTGCCTTCTATTTCGCGACCTTCTTCACCATCACCGCCATTGGTGGTTCATGGAATGTTGCTGCAGATTCCTGGATCTTTACCGGTACCGCCTTAGCTACATATGGATTAGCTCGTGGATTTGTAGAGTTTTGGTTAGTTTGGATAGCCGTGGATGCCGTTGGCGTTCCGCTGGATATTCGTGGCCACTACTATCCAACAGCCGCCATGTATGTCTTCTATGGGGCCTTTGTGATCTGGGGCTTTATCGTATGGTTGCTTGCCGCAAAGAAGGAGAAAACTCCCGCATTGGCTTAATGTGCCTCGAGAAGGTTCACGCTCCACTTAGAATAAGGAGATGAAATCCTTCGATGATTTGTGGAAAGAACTCTCAGAGAAGGCCCAAACCAGACCTGAGGGTTCTTCCACTGTCGCAGCACTAGATGCTGGGGTCCACGCAATGGGCAAGAAGATCATTGAAGAGGCCGGTGAAGTCTGGTTGGCAGCAGAACATGAGAGTGATGAAGCGCTAGCTCTAGAGATCTCGCAGCTGCTCTATCGTTTACAAGTCTTGATGTTAGCGCGGGGGATTACCCCAGAAGATATTTATAAAGTTCTTTAAAATCCTTTAGCCTGACGGAGAGAAGATCATGTTAAAAGTAGCGATCCCTAACAAAGGTTCACTTTCAGATTCAGCGATCGCAATGCTGAAAGAGGCAGGTTATCGCCAACGTACTGATGCTCGCGACCTCACCCTTATCGATCCAGAGAATGAGATCGAGTTCTACTACCTCCGTCCCCGCGATATCGCCCTTTATGTGGCAAGCGGTGAGCTGGAAGTTGGTATCACAGGTCGAGATCTCTTGATCGATAGTGGGGCTGCAGCAAGTGAGATATTGGCTCTGGATTTTGGTAAGAGCACCTTCCGTTTTGCTGCTCCGGTAGGCACCAACTACTCGGAATCTGATTTGGGAGGCAAGCGTGTAGCAACGGCCTACCCAGGTTTAGTCACAAACCATTTTGCAAAGAGCGGAACATTAGTAGAAGTGGTTCGACTCGATGGTGCTGTTGAGAGTTCTGTGAAATTAGGCGTAGCAGATGTAATCGCGGACGTTGTTTCTACGGGAGGAACCTTGCGTCAGGCTGGGTTAGCAATTTTCGGTGAACCTATTTTGCAGAGTGAAGCTATTTTGATTGAACGCCCATCATCGTCACGTTCGCAGGAGGTAGAAACCTTGCTCCGTAGGCTGCAAGGTGTTGTGATAGCACGACAGTATGTCTTGGTTGATTACGATGTTAAATCCGAATTTCTTGATGCCGCCTGTGCCTTGACCCCAGGGATTGAATCTCCAACAATCTCTCCGCTGCAACGCAGCGATTGGAATGCAGTGAGAGCAATGGTCAAGCGCAGCGATATAAATAGAATTATGGATGACCTTTGGAAAGTCGGGGCTAGAGGTATTTTAGTTACAGATATACATGCCTGTCGTTTATAGCGTTAATCAATAATCTCTAAAATCCGTCGCAGATCGCCATCATCAATATGTTGAGTAGCACTCTGGCGCACTATCGGCTTTGCATTGAAAGCAACGCTAATTCCAGCTAGCGCCATCATTCCAAGATCATTTGCACCATCCCCAACTGCGATCGTGTTCTCTAGAGGTATCTGAAGTTCCGCTGACATCTGCTTGAGATATTCGGCCTTTGCCTCGCGATCTATTACCGGGCCAACGGTTCGCCCAGTGAGCTTGCTGTTGTCAATTTCTAGAATGTTTGCTTTGAAAAAATCGACCTTTTCAGCCTGCAATAGCGGAGCTATAACATTTTCAAATCCGCCTGAGACTATTCCAACAACATGTCCACGTTGATGCAATCCTGCCACCATCTCGCGAGCACCAAGAGAGAGTGAAATTTCCTTTCTAACTTCTGTGCAGATGGATTCTGGAAGGTTTTTAAGAAGAGCAACTCTTCTTGCGAGCGATTCTTTGAAATCAATCTCACCGCGCATAGATAGTTCGGTGATTGCTGAAACTTCAGCCCCTACTCCAGCATGAAGTGCGAGAAGGTCTATCACCTCTTGTTGGATAAAGGTGGAATCCATATCTAAAAGAATTAATCTTTTAGGGCTTTCCACTAATCGATCTCTTTCTCAGAATAATCAATCGCTACATCCACCCCTGAACTCTCACCAAAATCAACGAGGTCAGTTTCTATAGCCAGGACATGCGCGGGATCACAGGAGATAAGAACGCCGATAATCAATCTGCCGCGAAGCGAAATTCTCTGCTTTTCTAGAATGGTGAGGGTGAAGGGTTGTAGCACAGCTAGTAACCCTTGCTCTAATTCGGGCTTATCTTCGGCTGAAAGCAAAATAAGCGCTGTAAATGTAGATTCATCTGAAGCCATGAAGCGAAGATTAGCGTGTGCTACCAATTTAACGGGTATCTTTCACCATTGTGAAGCCTGTATTGCAAGTAAAAGACGCTTCGGTTGTCCGTGGAGAGCGAACTATTTTGGGCCCGCTCTCTTGGTCAGTATCTGAAGGAGAGCGCTGGGTTGTTCTTGGCCCTAATGGTGCTGGAAAGAGCACTCTCTTTTCACTTATCGGCTCCCTAATCCACCCTACTAAGGGTGAAGTTGAAATTTTGGAATCAAAGATGGGTCAGACTGATGTCTTTGAACTTCGTCCTAGAATCGGAATGACATCGACTGCAATCGTTGAATTGATCCCAGAAGATGAGAGCGTTCTAAATGTTGTCATGACTTCGGCCTACGCCATAGTTGGTCGGTGGCAAGAGGATTACGATTTGTGGGATGAATCAAGGGCCTTAAGCCTGCTTACAATTTTAGGTGTCCGTGAACTCAAAGAGAGAACATTTGGAACCCTCAGTGAGGGCGAGAAGAAGCGGGTACAGATTGCGCGCGCGTTGATGCCCAATCCCGAGTTACTGCTGCTTGATGAACCGGCGGCTGGGTTGGATTTAGGAGGTCGTGAAGATCTCTTGCGCAGACTCAATGCCCTTGCTGCAGATCCACATAGTCCGGCAACCGTTATTGTGACCCATCATGTTGAAGAGATCCCGCTGGGAAGTACGCATTGCTTGCTGCTCAACGATGGTCTTGTAGTAGCTCAAGGGTCAATACACGAAGTTCTCACCTCAGAGAATCTTTCAAAAACTTATGGAATTGAAGTTCAAGTTCAAGAGGAGAGCGGAAGATATTTCGCTCGTGCCAACGATAGGTAGGGGAGAAGATGTTCCATTTCACTTTTTTGCAAGCGGGGGTCACTGGACTTATCCAGGGAATCACCGAGCTTTTCCCCATTTCAAGTCTCGGACACTCAGTGCTTGTACCAGCTTGGCTCGGAGGTAGTTGGAGAGCTTTCTCAAACACTCCGCAGTACTTGCTGGTTGCAGTAGCGCTTCATCTTGCCAGCGCCGTTGCACTCTTTATTGTCTTTGCTCCTCGTTGGATTCAAATTCTTAAATCCTTATTCACATGGAAGAGGGACACTTCTGCCTTCAAGATCTTCTGGCTACTCGTACTTGGAACTATTCCAGTGGCCTTGATCGGATTAGGTTTCAATAATTTCTTTCAAAAGAATTTTCAGAAGCCGCTTAGCGCTGCGATATTTCTTACTGTAAATGGAATCATTCTCTTAGGAACAGAGCGCTTGACGGCTCGTCGCCATGCTCACGCAGTCCCTCATGATCAAAACTTGGCTATTGTTGAGAGAGTTTCTGCTGGCCAAGCGGTAGTAATCGGTGTGGGTCAGAGTGCTGCGCTCTTTGCTGGAATTAGCCGCTTTGGAGTGACTGTCTCCTTTGGAATGCTTCGCGGATTATCTCGTTCAGTGGCTGCGGACTTTGCCTTCTTGCTCTCTTTCCCGGTAATACTGGGAGCCTCAATTGTTAAGCTTCCAAAGTTAGGTCACGGAGCCTTATCTGGTTCTTATGGAGCACTTACCTTCGCCGCTGGAGTGGCATTTGTAGCCACCATATTTTCTGTACGCGTTCTCACCAAATGGTTTAAAAACAATTCACTTCGACCATTTGCTTTCTATTGTTTGCTCGTTGGAATCGCTTCCATCATTAAGTTTGGCTTCTTCAACTAATGTTTGTAGGCCTTGGAACTGTAATAAATATTGCAACCATCGTCCTTGGTTCCTCCCTCGGAATACTCGGAGGATCGAGGTTTCCTGAAAAGTTGCGAATACTTATTACCGATGTCCTAGGTTGTGTGACATTGATTAATGCCGCCGATAATCTTCGCAGCGTATGGTCTCACTCCTTTGTAACTTCTGTTCCCAAAGGTTGGACCACTCTAGGAACTTTGGCTGCGCTTATTCTCGGTGGAGTCGTGGGATACCTGCTGCGCATTGAATACAGACTTGAAACTTTTGGTGCTGTAATCAAACGAAGATTCGGTTCACGGGACAAGGGTTCATTTCTTGAAGGCTTTATGGCAGCCTCTCTGTTATTTGCCATTGGCCCACTTGCGATCCTCGGCAGCATAAGTGATGGCATGCATACCGGGATTCAACAACTAGCTCTTAAATCGACCTTAGATGGATTTGCAGCGATGGCATTTGCTACAACCTTTGGATGGGGCGTTGCTTTCTCTGCAATACCAGTTGCTATTTATCAATTTACATGGACCGGAATTGGTTATTTTCTTGGCAATATTCTGACCCAGTATCAGGTGCAATCACTTACTGCGGTCGGGGGAGTGATGCTCTTTGGAATTGGTTTGCGCTTACTAAATATTAAATTCATTGCAATTGGGGATTTACTTCCTGCACTCATCTTTGCGCCGCTAGTCGCTCTAGCGGCGCATCAATTTATTTAAGTAAGGATTTCAGTTAATTAGAAAGTATCGGCGTCAATAACGAAACGATATTTCACATCACTTGCGACAGTACGATCGTAAGCTTCATTGATGTAATCCGCTTTAATCACTTCAACATCGCTCACAATGTTCTTCTCAGAGCAGAAATCCAACATCTCTTGGATTTCAGGCAGTCCGCCAATCATTGATCCTGATAAAGACCTACGAAGGCGTAATAGATTAAATGCTGTAACTTCGTAAGGTTTACCAGGTAAACCGATGACAACGAGTGTGCCATCTAATTTCAGAAGTCCAAGATATTGATTGATATCAAGTTCTGCTGAAACGGTATTGAGGATCAAGTCGAAGGATTCAGCATTATCCGCAAAGACCTGTGGATCTTTAGTAACAACAAAATGTGCTGCTCCCATACGCTTTGCATCCGCCTCCTTGTTAGCTGAATGCGAGAAAACCGTTACTTCTGCTCCCATGGCAGCTGCAAATTTGACTCCCATATGGCCTAAACCACCCAATCCAATAACTCCTACCTTCTTGCCTGGACCTGCGTTCCAGTGGCGAAGTGGTGAATAGAGAGTAATTCCAGCGCAGAGAAGGGGCGCTACACCTGATAACTCCAAAGTTGCGGGCACTTTAAGGGCATAGTCTTGATCAATGACAAATTTATTGGAGTACCCACCGAGAGCGACTGTCTTGCCATCGCGCTCATACCCGTTATAGGTACCAGTCATTCCTTTAAGGCAATATTGCTGATTTCCAGAGAGGCAGTTAGCGCATTCCCGACAGGAATCAATAAAGACGCCAACTCCTACGCGATCACCAACAGCATGTTTAGTTACGCCGGAACCAATTTCTGTAACGATGCCGACAATTTCATGGCCAGGCACCATAGGGAATATTGCAGCTCCCCATTCTTCTCGAGCCTGATGGATATCTGAATGGCAGATTCCAGCATATTTGATGTCAAAGGCGATATCGGTAGGGCGGAGTTCACGCCGATTAAAGGTGTAAGGCACGAGAGGTGCTTTTGCTTCTAAGACTGCATATCCACGAGTTTCCATGGAGGGAAAAGTACCTTACTTGTGTCCGAGAGGGGACTTGAACCCCTAAGCCCTTGCGGGCACTAACACCTCAAGCTAGCGCGTCTGCCAATTCCGCCACCCGGACAGGTGCAGCACAGGAATAAATCCAGGCTGAGTGAGCAAGGATACCAATACAAATGAGATGGTGGCGCCAAGGGAATGTGCTTTAGGGCCTTCTGCTACGGCAGAATATCCCCATGGAAACCAACGAGCTAACCGCCCTTGAAGAAGATTGCATTCAACTATTACAAGAGTTGATCCGTATCCCGAGCGTTAACCATGGTGAGGGCAAGGGTGATGAAGAGGCGATCGCCAAGTTCGTCGCTGCTAAATTGGCAGAGGTTGGCATTGAATCCGAACTTATTGAAACTGGTTCCAAGCGATTTAATGTGGTCGCTCGGATACCAGGTACAGATACCACCAGACCAGGCCTAGTAGTGCATGGCCACCTTGATGTAGTACCGGCAAATGCAGCTGATTGGAGTTTTGATCCCTTCGCTGGAGATATCAAAGATGGTTATGTCCGTGGCCGTGGCGCAGTTGATATGAAAGATGGCGATGCCATGTTCCTTTCCATTGTGAGGTCATGGGCGAGAACTGGCTACAAGCCTCCACGCAACATTCTCTTAATCTTCTTTGCGGATGAAGAAGCCGGAAGCACATATGGATCACGTTGGCTGGTTGCCAATCGTCCTGAAATTTTCGCAGGATATTCTGAAGCTATCTCTGAGGTAGGTGGATTTTCTGTCACCATCACTGGAGGTCATCGTCTTTACTTTATTGAAACAGCCGAAAAGGGTATTCAGTGGCTGGAACTCACTACTCACGGAACCGCAGGTCATGGTTCGTTTATTAATCATGACAATGCAGTAACAAAATTAGCAAAGGTAATTTCTAAAGTGGGAAGCCATGTGTGGCCACAGCGCGAGACTGCCACGGGTGCAAAGTTCTGGGGAAAGATTGCAGAACTAACTGGTGATGTTTACGATCCAGCACGCGCCACCGATCTTCTCAAGCACATTGGGGGAGCGGCGCGCATGATGGGAGCAACAACACAGAACACCGCCAATCCTTCGATGTTGGATGCTGGCTATAAGGCAAATGTGATCCCTGGTTCAGCCACTGCAGTTGTAGATGGAAGATTCCTTCCTGGTTTTGAAAATGAACTAGAAGAAACTATTCGCCAACTCGTTGGGGATGATGCAGAGATTGCAGTACAGGTGCGAGATAAAGCCCTAGAAGTTGATTTCTCAGGTCCCTTGGTAGACGCGATGAGTGCTGCCATTTTGTCTCAGGATCCTGAAGGGGTACCAGTCCCTTACCTAATGAGCGGTGGAACCGATAATAAAGCCTTAAGCGATTTAGGAATCACTGGATATGGATTTAGCCCGCTGCGTTTACCAGCGGATCTAGATTTCTTTGCCCTGTTCCATGGAGTAGATGAAAGAGTTCCAGTCGAAGGCGTTAAGTTTGGCGTACGCGCCTTAGTTCATTTCTTTGAAAACTGTTGATATTTTTACTTTGAAGATACTTCGTTGAGCGCTTGACGAACTTGCAGGGGAATCTCAATTTCTTCTACTGAAAGCGCTCCACGCAATTGTGCGCCAGTTCGAGCGCCAACTATTGCACTGCACACTCCAGGTTGATCTCGAACCCAACCTAACGCAACTTCAGTAGGTGAATATCCAAGACCCTCTGCTGCTACACAAACGGCATCAACGATTGCCCGGGATCGATTATCTAGATATGGCGCTATGAATCCAGAGAAGTGAGGACTTGCCCCTCTGGAATCTGAAGGCGTTCCTAAGCGGTATTTCCCAGTTAGCACTCCGCGGCCTAACGGTGACCAAGCGATGAATCCAACCCCAACGCTCGAAGAGGCTGGGAGCAGTTCATTTTCCACTGAGCGATTTAAAAGTGAGTACTCAGATTGAATAGAACTCAACGCCACCTTTCCAAAATAGGGATTTTGTAAGGTGGCTGCGCGCGCCAACTGCCAGGCCGCAAAATTGGAAACCCCTACATAACGCACGCGTCCGCTTGAAACTGCAAAATCTAAAGCCGAAAGAGTCTCTTCTAGCGGAATATTGGTGTCCCATTGATGTACCTGCCAAAGATCTAAGTAGTCGACACCTAATCGCTCTAGAGAGGCGTCAAGATCTTTGAGAAGGGAAGATCTGGAGTTGTTTATCTGACGTTCTCCTTGAACAAATGAGATACCTGCCTTTGAGGCGATGGTGATCTCATCTCGCGCAACGAGAGTGCCTATGAACCCTCCAATAACCCGCTCAGAATCTCCGTCGCCATATACAGCAGCGGTATCTATAAAAGTTCCACCCGAATCTAGGAAGATACGTAACTGATTTGCAGCTTCATGTTCATCGGTATCACGACCCCAGGTCATAGTTCCTAGTCCCAAGCGTGATACTTGGAGACCGGTATTACCTAAGGTGCGCATTTCCATGCCCCGACCCTAGCAACTTCAAAGGTAATTTCTCGGTAACCTACAGACATGGCAAAAACAACGGCTTGTGAAGTTGTCTTGGTCCGTCACGCCCACTCAACCGCAAATCTCAAAGGAGTGCTCGCAGGTCGTGACAATCGTGTTGCCTTATCGCCACGCGGTAGGCAGGAGGCTCTTGATTTAGCTCAAGTGCTAAACACGATGGAATTTGATGGCCTCTACTCATCCCCGCTTCGACGGTGCAAAGAGACACTGGTTCCATATTTACAAGGCCGGTCCGAACCGCTGCATTTGGTAGATGACCTTCTCGAGATGGAATACGGAAGTTGGTCAGGTAAAGCTCTTGCGACCTTAGCTCGTAATGATCTATGGAAAACCATTCAAAATCGACCTAGTTTGGTGAGATTTCCGGAAGGTGAGAGTTTTACAGAGATGTCACTTCGAGCTAATCGGGCCGTCCTTGATTTAGCCGCAAAACATCGTCGAATCCTTATTCTCTCCCACGGAGATGTCATCAAATCTATTGTTGCATTTCACCTTGGAGTGCATCTCGATCAGTTTCAACGAATCTCAATTGATCCTGCTTCCATTACGAGGATCATGGTTCCGTCCTCGCAGGTGATACAAGTGAATCAGACAGCTCACCTCACTAAATCTGGAGATTCTAAGAGAGTTAAGCGCGATAGATTTCATTTAGGTGGGGGAGCTGGCAATCTGTGAGTCGATATATTTATAGACATGAACAGGTAACGAGAGCGATTGTAGGAACCGTTGGGGTTCCTGGCGAACGACAATTTTTCCTACAAGTCACATCCGCTATAGGAACCACTTGTATCGCGATCGAGAAATCACAGGCAATGGCCTTAGCTGAGCGCATCCGAATCATGTTGCGCGAATTACGACGCAATAAGTTGGCAAGTTTGGATGAACTTAACATCGTTCCAGAGCGCGATGATAGTTCGCTGGAGTTTCCTATAACTGAAGATTTCAGAGCTGGTGTAATCGGTATTAGTTGGGAGCAAGATACCCAGAAGATATTGATTGAAGCACAGGCCATTGGTGATGAAACCCTGACCGAACTGCTGAGTGATGATGAAGCAGTCTTGATTGAAGATGCACCAGACCTGCTCTCGTTCTCGCTTCGAATTCACCAAGCTCGAAGTTTCTGCGATCGGACCGATGCAGTTGTTGCGGCAGGAAGACAGCCGTGTCCTTTCTGCGGTTTACCTGTGGATCCTGAAGGTCATCTCTGTCCTAGAGCCAATGGATATCGACGTTGACCACAACCAATGAGGTAATTGCCACAGGTGAGATGAGCGTTGAAGGAAGGTTTGTGGATGCTTCCAATGCAACGCTATTCGCTAAATGCACACTCGGAGAGATTGAAATTCCGGTTATCTATAAACCGATTGCGGGAGAGCGTCCGCTCTGGGACTTTCCAGATGGCAATCTGGCTCAGAGAGAAGTTGCTGCCTTTGCACTTTCAGAGGCTCTCGGTCTCGATTTAATTCCATTAACGCTTCTGCGTGAAGGACCCTTTGGACCAGGCATGGTGCAAGAGTGGATTGAAATTGATGAAGATTTAGATGTAGTTGAATTCGCAACTGGGGATCACCCCAAGATTCGTCAGATGGCGCTCTTTGATGCCATGATAAACAACACCGATCGCAAATATGGTCACATCCTGCTCACTGCTTCAGGTGAAGTTTTTGGCTGCGATCACGGAGTCACATTCCATGAGGAACCTAAGTTACGGACAGTCCTCTGGCAATTTGCAGGCGAAAAATTTACCGACCTGGAATTAGATCTCATTTCGGATGCACTTTCACTCGCTCCATCAGTTTTAGTAGATCTCATTACTCCCGCTGAAATCCAAGCTCTCATAGATAGGTTGATGGCTTTACAAGCGACACAATGCTTTCCCTTTCCCAGCCAGGATTGGCCATCCGTCCCTTGGCCGCCTTTTTAGATAGCCTTTACTCCCTATGGATATTTTGCAAAGCCCTTGGCCAAATCCCTCGCTTCCACAACTTCCATTTGAGGCAAAGCCTCTTCGCTTAAGAAGTGCGAGTGGAGAGTTCTCCATAACTTCAGAGGCCGCTCTACGGATGTATGTTTGCGGGATCACACCCTATGATGCAACGCATTTGGGCCACGCAGCTACTTATCTGACATTTGACCTTATCAATCGTTATTCACAACTCCTAGGGAACGATGTTAATTTCGTTGAAAACATCACTGATATTGATGAACCCTTACTTGAGCGCGCTTCTAGGGATGGGACTGATTGGATCACATTGGCCCAGAAGGAAACCGATCTCTTTGCTCGTGATATGGAAGCGCTGAGAGTTCTCTCACCAAACTGGTTTGTTCCTGCCACACAAACAATGGATCTGGTTGATCAAGCGATTTCAGCAATGACAGCCAATGGTTATACCTACACAGTAGAGAATGACATCTACTTCAAAACAAGTTCGTTCCTTAATGAATTACCTATAAGCACTGAAGAGGCAATTGAGATATTTCGTGAACGCGGCGGTGATCCTGATCGACTTGGAAAAGAGCACCCGCTCGATTCTGTTCTCTGGCTGGCAAATAAGAATGGTGAACCAGGCTGGGAATCATCGCACGGCTTTGGAAGGCCAGGTTGGCATATTGAATGTGCCGTTATCAGTTTGCGCTATTTATTAGGTGCAAACTTCCTTCAAGGTGATAGCTCCAGAAGTGCCCTCATTGATATTCAAGGTGGTGGTAGTGACCTCATCTTTCCGCATCACTTTATGTCAGCAATTCAGGTAAAGGCGATCACTGGGCAACAATTTTCTAGAGGCTATGTCCATACTGGGATGGTCGGTTTAGATGGCGAAAAAATGAGCAAATCAAAGGGAAACCTAGTTTTCGTCTCCAAATTGCTCTCAGAAGGAGTTGATCCAGTAGTCATTCGCTTTGCTCTTTTGCAATCACATTACTCATCAGATCGCATGTGGGATTCAGAAGTCTTGCAGATGGCAACCCAACGAGTTTCAGAGATTCGTTCCGCTCTTGCTCGAACAGAAGTAGCCCCTACAGGAGAGTTGTGCTTAAAAATCTCAGAGGCAATTGCAGATAATTTAAATACCCCACTAGCAATTAAGTTGATTGCTGATTGGGTCGTAGACACCGAAAATGGTGCAACCGGTGGCTCCTCAGGTGAGCTCTCTCGGTTACTCGATAGCGTTTTGGGTCTAGCCTTCTAGGCTAAACTCAGCCCCTTATGAAGAAAGATTCCCTCCTTAGGCAAGCGCTTGCAACAAGAACCATCGTTGCCGATGGCGCTATGGGAACGATGCTTCAGGCAGCCAACCCCTCCTTAGAAGATTTTCAAGGGTTAGAGGGTTGCAATGAGATTCTCAATATTTCACGGCCAGATATTGTTAAAGCGGTTCATCGCGAATACCTCAATGTGGGCGTTGATGCCATCGAAACTAATACCTTTGGTGCTAATTTTGCGAATCTTGCTGAATATGGGATTGAAGATCGGATCTATGAATTAGCCCTAGCAGGCGCAAAGTTAGCTCGTGAAGTAGCAGATGAGTATGTAACAGAAAATAAACCCCGTTTCGTTTTAGGCTCTCTTGGGCCAGGAACGAAGTTACCCACGCTTGGCCATACAACTTATCAACTACTCAAAGATGCCTATTCCACCGCGTCACGTGGATTACTCGATGGCGGGGCCGATGCTCTTCTCATCGAAACTACGCAAGATTTATTGCAGGCCAAGGCTGCAGTCAATGGAGCCCGTCAAGCGATCACAGAGTGCGAGCGAGATATAGTTTTAATTGCGCAAGTAACTGTCGAGACGACCGGAACTATGCTTTTGGGATCAGAAATAGGTGCCGCACTAAACGCCCTTGAACCTCTAGGTATAGATGTTATTGGTCTTAACTGTGCCACTGGCCCGGCCGAGATGAGCGAACATCTACGTGCACTGGCCCAGGGGAGTAGCGCTCTGATTTCGGTAATGCCTAATGCGGGTTTACCGATCTTGGGTGCAGATGGAGCGCACTATCCGCTTACTGGTCCAGAGCTAGCAAAATACCTCCTAGAGTTTCGTAAGAGCTACGGAGTATCAATCGTTGGAGGTTGCTGCGGAACCACGCCTGCTCATTTAGCAGAAGTAGTTCAACTTCTCTCAGGCGCCGAACCTGTTCATCGCACACCTCAACTTGAACGCGGCGCTAGTTCTATCTATCAGTATGTTCCATTTAGACAAGATCTCTCTTACCTTTCAATTGGTGAGCGAACCAATGCCAATGGCTCACGTGCCTTCCGAGACGCGTTGCTTGCAGAGGATTGGCAAACCTGTATTGAGATCGCACGTGATCAGATTCGAGATGGAGCTCATATGCTCGATCTCTCTGTCGACTATGTAGGTCGCGATGGTGTTGCGGATATGAAAGAGCTAGCCACCCGTCTAGCAACTGCTTCAACTCTTCCCATTGTTCTTGATTCAACAGAACCTGCGGTCATAAAAGCAGGGCTTGAATCCTTAGGTGGGCGTAGCGTTATTAACTCAGTTAACTTTGAAGATGGAGACGGTCCGCAATCAAGATTTGCCAAGATAATGCCGATGGTTCAAGAGCATGGTGCTGCGGTAATTGCCTTAACAATTGATGAAGAGGGACAGGCGCGTACTAAGAGTTGGAAGATAAAGGTAGCGACGCGGCTCATCGAAGATCTCACTCAAAAATGGGGAATGAACATTGGCGATATTTTGATCGATTGCCTAACTTTCCCTATCGCCACCGGACAAGAGGAAACTCGTAAAGATGGTGAAGAAACCATCAATGCGATTCGCGAATTAAAGGAACTTTTCCCTGCGGTTCAAACCACACTTGGTGTAAGCAATGTTTCATTTGGATTAAATCCTGCCGCGAGAATTGTCCTGAACTCAGTCTTTCTCGCTGAAGCGGTAAAAGCAGGTTTGGACTCAGCGATTGTGCATCCTTCAAAGATCACACCAATCGCCCGTATTGAACCAGAAGTACTTAAAGTCGCCTTAGATCTCATCTACGATCGCCGCGAATTTGATGAGGAGGGTAATTGCACCTACGACCCACTCACGAAATTTCTAGAACTCTTTGATGGAGTTGAAGCTAAGTCAAGCAAGATCTCAAGAGCAGCGGAGCTTGCAGCTCTTCCTCTAGCCGAACGTTTAGAGCGCCGAATCATAGATGGTGAAAAAGTTGGCCTTGAAGCCGATCTTATGGAAGCTCTTAGCGATGGAGTTGCTCCACTAGCGATTATTAATGATCACCTGCTTGCAGGAATGAAGGTGGTAGGTGAACTCTTTGGTAAGGGAGAGATGCAACTACCTTTCGTTCTTCAAAGCGCAGAAGTGATGAAACAAGCTGTTGCGATTCTTGAACCTCATATGGAGAAGAGCGACGATGAAGGTCGCGGAAAAATCCTCCTTGCTACCGTTAAGGGCGATGTTCACGATATCGGCAAGAATCTCGTTGATATCATCTTGTCTAACAATGGTTTTACTACCGTGAATATTGGAATCAAGCAGACGATTAATCAGATAATTGATGCTGCTTCCGAAAATGATGTCGATGTCATTGGAATGAGCGGTTTGCTCGTTAAATCTACTGTCATCATGAAAGAGAACCTGCAAGAGTTGGAGTCGAGAGGTTTAAGTGAGCGTTGGCCGATCATTCTGGGTGGAGCGGCCCTTACTCGATCATTTGTAGAAGAGGATCTCTCTAATCTCTTTCCTGGCACTGTCCGCTACGCGAAGGATGCCTTTGAAGGGCTCAAACTCATGGATGCGATGATTGGCGTTAAACGTGGGGTCGAAGGCGCCGAATTACCGGCTCTTCGAGAGAGACGTACTCCGCGGACGAGATCAGAAGCTCCTGAAGTTGTAGACACCTTGCGTTCTGATGTAGCAAGTGACAATAAAGTTCCGACGCCTCCTTTCTGGGGATCTCGCATTGTTAAAGGAATTGCGCTAGCTGATTACCTTCCGATGTTAGATGAGCGCGCACTATTCATGGGGCAGTGGGGACTCAAAGGTGCTCGCGGTGAATACGAACGCATGGTTGAAACTGAGGGAAGACCTCAATTGCGAGCCCTACTCAATGAAGCCCAATCTCAAGGTTGGCTCAATGCATCTGTGGTTTATGGGTATTTCCCTTGCTACAGCGAAGGCAATGATTTAGTGATTTTGCATCATGAGGGGGATCTAGCAGGTCAAGAGAGAGTGCGCTTTAGCTTTCCACGACAGAGACGAGATCGCAGACTCTGCCTCAGTGACTTCTTTAGATCCAAGGAGAGCGGCGTTGTCGACACAGTTGCGTTTCATGTTGTGACAATGGGTCAATCAGTGAGCGAAGCTACCGCCAAACTCTTTGCTGAAAATCGCTACCGCGAATATTTAGAGTTACATGGTCTATCCGTACAACTCACTGAGGCTCTTGCCGAACATTGGCATGCCAGAATTAGAGACGAGTTGGCAGTGGGCGATGAAGATGCAACCGATATCGCTTCGATTTTGGATCAAGGCTATCGGGGGTCGAGATACTCCTTCGGCTATCCCGCCTGTCCTGATA
>Ga0208872_1000625_pt1 | contig 24781 bp, 23 predicted proteins | sample CryBogCBH12Aug08_FD_185508 | JGI IMG/M metagenome (GOLD analysis project Ga0208872, IMG submission 185508) | Freshwater microbial communities from Crystal Bog, Wisconsin, USA - CBH12Aug08 (SPAdes) | ecosystem: Environmental > Aquatic > Freshwater > Lake | place: Crystal Bog, Wisconsin, USA...
AAGACTTGGAGCCCTGAAATCTTCGGGCAAAAGCTTGACTTTGCAAAGGAACAATTAAAGCACTTGGAAACCCCAAACAAAATTTTGGAGCCGGGTCGTTATAGGACCTATTTTGCGCCTGATGCCACTGCTGGATTTTTGAGCATGTTGTCTTGGAATGGCGTTAGTGCGGCATCCTACCACCAGGGGCAGTCAGCCTTTAAGCCGCTGAAGGATGGCGAGGAAATCCTTTCCCCCCTGTTTACTCTGGGTGAGGATTTTACGCAAGGCACAACCCCCAGGTTTAACAGCCTTGGAGAATTGGCACCAAAGGCCCTTCCCATCGTTGAAAAGGGAACTCTTAAAAACCTTTTGATCAGCACAAGATCCGCAAAGGAATACACGCTTGATGGCAATTATGCTGAGGAGGGGGAGGGGCTTCGTTCCCCCCGTATTGAGGTAGGCACGTTAAGGGAGGCTGATGTTCTTCAAAGGTTGGGCACGGGTCTATACGTCAGCAATGTGCATTACCTGAACTGGAGTGACCTGAACAAGGGCCGCATTACGGGCATGACCCGCTATGCCTGTTTTTGGGTGGAGGGGGGAAAGATTATGTCCCCCATAAAAGATATGCGCTTTGATGAAACCCTGTATCATTTTTGGGGCAAAGGGCTTTTGGGCCTGACAGATGAGGCTGCTTTGATCCCAAGCACAGATTCTTATGATCACCGATCTGTGGGTGGATCCTTTGCCCCCGGAATGTTGGTTGAGGACTTTTCTTACACCCTTTAGAGTTTTTATGGACATACTTTTTATCACCTGCAGCCGAATTGGCGATGCTGTCTTAACCACGGGAATCTTGGGGGACATCAGGCGTCGTTTTCCAAATGCCAGGGTTACAATTGCGGTCGACCCACTGCCGGCCCCTTTGTTCGAAGATTACCCGTTATTGAAGGACATGATTGTTTTTCCAAAACAAAGGAACAGCAAACACTGGTTTGCTTTGTGGAAAAAGGTTATAGGGCGCCGGTGGGATTGGGTTATTGACCTTAGGGGGTCTGTTATTTCCTATGCCCTAAGGGCTAACAGGCGATCTGTTTGGAAAAGTATACCGGGTGACCCGCGCCATAAAGTTGAACAGATTTCTGCCTTGGTGGGGGGAAAGGCGCATTCACCTGAACTTTGGTTTAAAGAAGAAAGGCTGGAAAAGGCACGATCCTTGATCCAAGGGCCCTGTCTGGCCGTAGCGCCGGCTGCGAATTGGATTGGTAAGCAATGGCCTATTCAGTCGTTTATAGCTGTGTTACAGCGCTTTACCCAAGATCATCCTGAGGCAAAGGTGGCCATCTTTGCAGCCCCCCACGAAAAGGGTATGGTGGACCCCTTGATAGATGCACTGCCAAAGGAAAAAGTCCTTTCTTTTTTTGACCAGAAGCTGGATTTGCTGGAAACGGCAGCGTGCATCAAACAATGTAAAGTATTTCTTGGAAATGATTCGGGGCTGATGCATATAGCAGCCGCAGTTGAAACGCCAACCATTGGCCTTTTTGGACCCTCGCGGGAACAGAACTACAGGCCTTGGCAGGAGGAAGGGGTAACGCGAAATACCGTTGTTCGTATTCCCATGACCTATGACGACCTGAAAACATCACTAGGGTTTTCCCATAAATCTGGGGATTGCTATATGACAACCCTAGATGTGGAGGTGGTTTGGCCTGTTTTGGAAAAACACTGGGCATTTGCATCTGGGGCACGCCCATACTATAGTTAGGGCAGATTTCCTTAACTTAAAAATATAATTTCATGACAGTTCGTGTTCGTTTTGCCCCAAGCCCAACGGGAATGCTGCATATCGGAAATGCCAGAGCAGCTCTTATTAACTGGTTGTTTGCTAAAAAGCATAAGGGTGTCTTTATGCTGCGTTTGGACGATACAGACCTGGAACGTTCCGAAGAACGGTTCGCCAAAGCAATCTTTGAGGACTTGGCTTGGCTTGGTTTGAACCACCAGGAATTTGCCAAACAGTCTGACCGTTTTGACCGGTACCGCGAAGCGATGCAGCAATTGATCGATTCAGGTCGGCTTTACCCATGCTATGAAACAGCAGAAGAGCTTGATTTTAAACGCAAACGCCAATTGGCAAAAGGTCAGCCACCCCTTTATGATAGGGCTTCTTTGGCCCTGACAGAGGATCAAAAGGCTGCGTATCAAGCAGAAGGGCGTAAGGTCCACTGGCGCTTTCGGTTGGATCCTGGCGTGATCGCGTGGAATGACCTTATTCGTGGTCCTGCCCAATTTCACGGTGAACGTCTAAGCGACCCCGTTTTGGTTCGCGAAGATGGGGCGTTTTTGTACACCCTGACGTCTGTTGTGGACGATTTGGATTTTTCAATAACCCATATTTTGCGGGGCGAAGATCACGTCACCAATACAGCCGTTCAGATTCAGTTGTTTAAGGCATTGAATGGGGAAAAGCCCGTCGATATTGCCTTTGGTCATACAACCCTGTTGATGGACGTCAAGGGACAGGGCTTGTCCAAGCGTTTGGGCAGCCTTAGCCTTTCTGAAATGCGAGAGAATGGGATTGAACCCATGGCAATCAACAGTTTAATTGCGCGTCTTGGAACATCCTTGCCTGTTGAGCCGGTTTTGGAGTTAGAAACCCTGGCAGACCATTTTGACCTGGGCAGTTTTAGCCGAACACCCCCCCGTTTTGACGAACAAGAGCTTTTAATTTTGAACCATAAATTGTTTCATAGCATGCCCTATGACAAGGTCAAGGACCGCCTGGGGGCTATGGGTGCTTCGGATATCGATGAGTCCTTATGGCTTTTGATTCAGAGTAACCTTCAAACCCTAAAGGACGTAAAAGATTGGCAAACCATTTGTCATGGTCAGTTAAGGGGAACCATTGCGCCTGAGGATAAGGCATATATAGAGGCGGCCCTTGCAGCATTGCCCCCGGCGCCTTGGTCGCGAGAGACATGGGCCCTTTGGACAAATAGCCTTAAGGAAACAACGGGCCGTAAAGGCAAATCCCTTTTTATGCCTTTGCGTCAGGCTTTGACAGGGATGGAACACGGTCCTGAGATGAAGGACTTGTTGCCGGTTATTGGTCCTGAAAGAAGTAAAGAACGTCTTACCCCTTAAAAAATAATTCGTTGCATTAACCAATTCTTAAGGAATTGGGTCTACATCCTCTCTTAAAAAGGGGTAAACGTATGCATTTGCACGAGATATTCGCTTTCAGAATATTTATTATTTTAGTGCTGGGATGTATCCAGTTCCTTGTTCACGCCCGCAGTCCAGATGACACGGACGGCGAGGATATGGAAGAGTTCTTTGTAACCATGGGACGGCCACCCCGTCGCTTTAAGGGGTCCCTTGATAATGGACAACAAGTGATTGATACTTCTAGTGACTTTGACGAAAAGCATATCAAGGACTGGCAATCCGATGGGAAAATGCATACCCCTGTGTATGGTTAAAGATCTTTATTCGAGGAGAGACCTCATCTCTTCTAAGCTTATGGCCCTTAAGGCTGGGCCCATAAGAGTCGGACATTGTTTCTGAATATGGTTTCTAAATTCTTCAAACGTAATTGCGTCTTGAGTAACCCAACTTGATGTTGATAGGATTTCATTAAGTTTCACTAGAGCCTTTTGGTCGGATTTAATATCCACCTCAAGACGAGTAATGGCCTTTTTAAATTTTCTAAAGTCCGTGTAGCCATGTTTTCCAAGAAACAAAGCCTCTATAGAAGATTTGTGCCCTCCATAGGTTCCAGCTATAACATCCTTTACTTCAGCCTGAGTTTTTTTGAATTCTCCTAAAATCAACTTTTGATCTTCAATCTTTTGGGATAAGTTGGAACCTCTTCGGTTCAACTCAAAGTGAGAGAATTTTCGGGGTTTTATGTCTTCGCCAAGACTATAAGCAGCGGGAGAAACTGAAATGAATGTTTGTTTGGAAATTTCCTCGTGAAAGCCTTTTAACTCCACCCCAAGCTGAATCCTTATAGCATTTCTGTCAATTTCTTCAGCGGCTTCCGGTGGCACGACGGTGAAAAGAAAGGAAAGAGTGACTAAAAGAAACCGGATTGAACAGAAACTAAGCATTTTACCCTTGATAAAGTCATAAAAGAATATTTTCGAAAGATTACGAAAAATTTAAAGCAAATGCTACCGTTTTATAAAATCTTCTGACCTGTTTTTTCCCAGTCTTTTATAAACGTAGCGATACCGCTTTCTGTCAGGGGATGGTTAAACAACTGATGCATGACTTTGGGCGGGATGGTTGCAACATCGGCGCCTGCTTGCGCAGCCTCGATCACATGTAAGGGGCTTCGAATTGAGGCCGCTAGAACTTCTGTTTCCAGGTCAGGGTAGTTATCGTAAATCAAACAGATTTCCTCAACCAGCTGCATGCCCGTATGCCCAATGTCATCAAGGCGTCCAACAAAGGGGGAAATAAAGGCAGCCCCCGCTTTTGCGGCCAAAAGGGCCTGCGCTGGTGAAAAGCACAAGGTAACATTAACCATGATTCCTTGATCAGCCAATGCCCGGCATGTTCTAAGGCCATCTGGGGTCAAGGGAACTTTAACCGCAACGTTGGGGGCGATTTTTGCCAAAAAGCGACCTTCCTCAAGCATGGTCTTGTGGTCCATTGCCGATACCTCTGCACTGACGGGACCTGAAACAAGATCACACATTTCCCTGATTACATCGGCGAATTTCCGGCCACTAGCTGCAATTAAGGTGGGGTTAGTTGTAATACCGTCCACAAGGCCCATATCAAGGAAAGGTCTTATTTCGTCAACGTTTGCAGTATCTAGGAAAAATTTCATCGTTTCTTCTTTTTAATAGGGGTATTGTGATTGCGTATGATCATTCTATAACACTGTGAAATGCAAGTTCAAGTTTTACTGCCGGTGGGCGTTGATTGCCCTTTCTCCTACGAAACGACAACCTCAGTTTCAGTCGGGCAGGTCGTCTTTGTGCCCTTTCGGCAAACGGTCAGTTTGGGGGTTGTTTGGTCAGATGCTGCTTCTGGATACACGGGGCCATCGAAGGAGGTTTCTGAAACCACGGATTTTATCCTATCCAATGAGATGCTGACATTCATCGATTGGGTTTCTGACTATACGATGACCCAAAAGGGGCTAATCCTGAAAATGGTTTTGTCTTTGCCCTTTGCAGAATTTAAAAAGCTGCAAAAGAAACCCTACAGATTTGAGGGGGCGCAGTATACCTTTGTTCATGATGTGGAACTTTCATCCTCCCAGGAACAGGCGGCACAAAGTATTAAGAACTCTCTTGGCACTTTTCAGCCCATTCTTTTGGATGGAATCACAGGTTCCGGCAAGACGGAAGTTTACCTAAGCGTACTTGAGGATGTTTTAAAGAAAGGGCAGCAGGCCTTGGTTTTGTTACCTGAAATTGGTTTGACATCCCAATGGTTGGAGCGCTTTGAACGTCGTTTTGGGATTCAGCCACTTTTGTGGCATTCGGATATTCCCGCAGCCCAAAAACGGAAAACCTGGCAGCAAATTATGAAAGGGGAGCCTGTGGCCGTTGTTGGGGCACGTTCTTCCCTGTTTCTGCCCTTTCAAAAACTGGGCCTTATTGTCGTGGACGAAGAACATGATTCGTCTTATAAGCAAGAGGAACAGGTCCTTTACAATGCCCGTGACATGGCCGTTGTCAGGGCCCAGCTTTCCAAAGTTCCTATTGTTTTAGCATCCGCAACGCCGTCCCTTGAAACCCTTATGAATGTTCAAAAAGGGCGGTATCAGTATTTGCACCTAGCAGACCGTTTTTCAGGGGCGGAATTGGCGTCTGTTTCCTTGATTGACATGCGCCAGCAATCAAAGGGGACGTGGCTTGCTGCTCCCCTTTTAAAAGCAATTGATTGTCGACTAAACCTTGGGGAACAAACGCTTCTTTTTTTAAACAGACGTGGCTATGCCCCCTTAACCCTATGCCGCGGGTGTGGGTACCGGTTTATGTGCCCTGGATGTTCGTCCTGGCTTGTTCATCATAAGACGAACCATCAATTGTGCTGCCATCACTGTGGTTTCGTAAAGCCTTTGCCAAAAACCTGTGATCAGTGTGGGAAGGAGGGTACCTTGACGCCCTGCGGTCCGGGGGTTGAACGCATTCAGGAAGAAGCCCAAAAGATGTTCCCAAAGGCCCGCATTTTGCTGGCAACAAGTGACCTTGTGACATCCGCTAAGCAGGCTAAGGAAATGATCGGGAAAATCGAAGACAGGCAGGTTGATATAATCATCGGAACCCAAATGCTGGCCAAAGGGCACCATTTTCCAATGCTAACCTTGGTTGGGGTGGTGGATGCTGATTTGGGTCTGAATGGCGGGGACTTAAGGGCCGGAGAGAAAACCTATCAGCTTTTACATCAGGTTTCAGGGCGCGCTGGACGGGAAGCGCGGGCAGGGGAGGTGATGCTGCAGACCTATCAGCCAGAGCATCCCATTATGGTCGCCCTTAAAGCCCATGACCGGGAACAATTTTATGACCATGAAATTGCGGAAAGACAAAGCCACCATATGCCCCCCTTCGGCCGTTTGGCAGCTATTATTGTATCAGCATTGGACGCAGAGCAAGGTGAGGCAGCCGCTAGGAAGTTAAGGCAATCCTTGCCGGGTCATGCTAACATTACCGTTCTTGGGCCTGTACCGGCGCCCCTTGCCCGCCTTCGGGGTCGGCATCGTTGGCGGTTCCTGATCAAGGCTGACAAGGCCTTGCGCCTGCAACCCTTTTTGCGGGATTGGATTCAAAGGGCTGGAATTTCTAAGGTTGTTAGAGTAACTGTCGACATTGACCCGCAAAGCTTTTCTTAGTGCTGCCTACTTTTAGTAGCCCTTAGCATTCCCCTAATATCGTCCCCCCTCTCCCAGTGTCATCCCCGCGCACGTGTTATATTTCGGATGATTGCTCAATTTATTTAAAAGGAGTAAGAAAGGGATAGCTTATTTGCGAGCAAGAGGGGAAGGAGAGGTCCATGCAGATATCGCTTCATAAATTAGCCCGTACAACACCGGCGATACGATCTGAGATTCAAGCAAGCCCGTTAAAAGTAAAAGATCTTGCTCGAAAGTACGGTGTGGCGGTCCAGACGATCTACAAGTGGAAGAAAAGGGATTGTGTGAATGATCTCTCTCACGCTCGCCATAGGTCTTTATCTTCCTTGACACGAGAGGAAGAGGAAATTGTCAAAGAATTGCGGGGACGCCTAGAGTTGTCTATCGATGACATCACGGAAGTGATGAATAGATGCATTAACCCTTCTCTTTCACGCAGTGCTATTTACAGAACCTTGAGTCGTTTAGGCATCGGAGGGCGCCGTCAAGAAGCAGACCGAACGATGCCTAAACGCTTTGAGGAAACGACAGAGTGTGGATTTATTCATATGGATGTTAAGCACCTAACAAAGCTTAAGGGAAAGCGGTCTTACGTCTATGTAGCTATTGATAGGGCAACTCGGTACGTTTATGCAGAAATCTTGTATAACCTTGAACCCAATACGACAGCTGGCTTTATTGATAGATTTCTCAAGGATTTTCCTCATCCTGTAAAAGTTATTCTTTCCGATAATGGGTTTGAGTGGACGGATCGATGCGCGGGATCTGTTAAGAAAAAACCGACAGGAAATCATCCTGTTGATCGTCTCTGCAAGCATCATAATGTTGAACACAGATTAACAAAAATACGGCCCCCTCAAACCAACGGAATGGTCGAGAGGTTTAACCGTCGCATCAATGAAGCCATTGCTAAAAAAGCCAAGGTCCCCGATAACCAAGGTAAAAATACATTTCAATCTCATGAGCAGCGAAATCTCTTTATCCTACAGTTCGTTGACAATTATAACCACACACGATTACGATGCCTTAACTACAAGGCACCAATCTCTTTAATCCGTAACAATCATCCGAAACATAACACGCACGAAGGCGGGGACCCAGAAAGTGGCTATCTCCCTGGATTCCCGCTTCCGTGGGAATGACAATTCTTTCTAAAATGAACTTGTGTAGATACCTATGGGCTTGACCGCAGGGTCCACAATCACCAACCCCAATCATCTTCTTGAGCAACCGGGGCTGGAGGAGGAGCCGGAGGGGCGGGAGCAGCCACAACAACAACTTCAGTTGGCGCTTTCGCCGCAGCCGAAACAGCAGACTTTGACGTTTGCTTTGGTGCCAATGACGCAGGGGCAGACTGAGTTACAACAGCGCGAACCTTATCAGCCATTCTTTCTAGAAGAATCTTATTGTAATGCCTTGATATAATCCGTTCTACCGCATCTTCAAAGCAGCGAGGAATGTCACTACCAGTCTTTATACGCGCATCTAAATCAGATTCATCCGTTGGATTCCAAGAATGAATATCACGTTCTGTTGCCCTCAAAAGCCTATAAAGCATTCCTAGTGGATTGGGGGCAATGGCGGCATCAAGGTATTCCTTAGGAATTTGTGGAAAACTTGAGTCATACTTTTGAACAATTCCCTGAAAAACCTCTTGTGGTTTCGTTTTATTTTTAAGTTTCAAAAAGGAACCGACATCACTACCTTCTTCTTCATTCCAAACTTCCGAAAATATCTCACTGGATCTCGATAATGAAAAATGCGCTTTTGACTCAATAATTGTTCTAAGAGACGCCACATCTTCACGCAACCGAAGCTCAAAAACACGGGCAATATGATCCGTCATCGCGGCATAGGCTTCTAACAACTTTTCAATCGGAGCCGTTTTCTTGGAATATTGCCCCCCCACTCGGCTGTAATAGGGATTAGGAAGATCAGTGGCCTCAAACCTTGGATTCGGAACTTCAATAGCCGCTAAAAGTCTAATAAGAAGATTGGGCAAATCCAACACTTCAGGTCCCCCATCTTCTTGGCCTCTTGCCAGCCCCTTTATCAGGTCAGGTCCAACCCCTATTTCGTGTAGTAACTCAACCATATCCTTGTATGGGCTGACGATTGTACCGCTTTCATAATATGAACGTTCTGTTGCATATCCTTCACCTAGAGGATATTTCTCGTCTAATGATGCTAAAAATGCAGCATTCGTTGTTGCTAGCTTTTTCTTCCCATTCTGAACTGGGTTGATGGTTTTCAATTTTGCGTAAAGCAAAGCTAAAAAATCTTCTTGGAATGCCATAGAACCATTTTGTTCTTCCTGTTGAAGTAAATCCAATTCCTCTTGGGCTTCTTCATACTTGTTCATATAAACGTTTTGTTTTACTTCTGCTTTTTGTAACAAGTCCAATTCCCTTCGTGATTTAGACAGATCACCTTTTGTTTTTCTGATTTCTATTTGTCTTTTCTCACTGCCTCTCCCTCCAGACTCAAGGTCTTGCAAGCTCTCGTCAAGTGCTCCTATATGTTCTTGTAATTCCTGCACCCTCGCAGCTCTTTGCGGTTTCGGCATACGTTCTCGAAGCAGTCTTACCTGCTCAACAAGATCGGCATACTTAGCTACTTTTTCTTCAGCTTCTGCTATTCTTTGGTGTCTTTCTTCAGCATCCTCACCCTCAATAGCACCCCTCCACCGGCTCTCTGCTTGCCGGGTTCTTTCTTGAAGACCAATGGATGTAGCCTGGTGTTTTAGATAGCTTCCACTTAATGTTACGCTGCTTCCTAAAAGACGCCGGCCTCTTTCGTAAAAATTCTCAGTCTGCATCATCTCAGCTCCATAAGAGATATTTGGCACAGCAGTACTTATGGTCGTCAATAACAAAAACGCTTTAAAAAAACTCCGATGCTTTCTCATTTTTATCCCTCTAGTTTTTTACCAATTTGGTACTGGCCCGAAAAATATAGGTTATTTGAGAATTAAGACAGTTTAAAATCAAAGAAATTTTAAACTAAAATTACTGAAATTAAAAAATATTACGCTCCATCAAATCCAGTTAACCAATTCTTAAGATTTCAATCCTATATTATAAGTACATATCTATGTCGTTAAACGAAATAAGGAGAATCGTTATGAAAAAAATTATTTATACAGCTCTATTGGGAACAGCTTTATTAGGAAGCAATTTATATGCGACAGAAACAAACAGTGCTGCTGGTATCCAGGCGAACACAATGTCAAAGGGAATGGGAGAGCCTGATTTTATTGAACCAAAACTTTCTGAAGCAATTTGTGATGATTTGTACGTTATGTATGGGAGACGGAAGGCTTATGAAAAAAAAATCATGGCGGCTGAGGGTGAATTAAAAGGATTAAAAGAAGGCGACGAAAAATTTAGGAAGACCAGTGCTAAAATCGCAAACCTCAAAAGAGGGCTGAACGATGTAACGGAGGACTCATTAAAAGACATACTTAAATGGTTTGAAAAGGAAGTATACCCAGCACTTAAAGAGCATAATCGAAAGATGGCAAAGGCATGGGAAACAATAAAAGTGAATCCACAATAGATCAAACATGATTCCTCTGGATTGCCGTTTTCTCTACGCCCTGTGGCGGTCGCAATCCAGAGAAACAACAACACCACCTACGCAGCTAGGGGTTTAATTCTTACCTGGCCATCGGCAAAGTTCAGGGTCAGGATCTTTTCCATATTGTCTTGCAGGTCTTTGGCTGTTGCAATCACTGTTTCCTCATCGCCGATCCAGCAAAACCCCCTTTCCAGAACCCGCTGATAAGAATTTTGTTCCAGGCACAGGGAAAAAAGATACAAAGTCTGTTCCTTCTTTTCAAAAAAATGGACATAGCTTCTTTCTAAACCTTGGCTTAATTGGTTTAGGCGTTCTTTGGAACGAGCAAGGATTTGCCCCGGATGCCGCAAATTAGACACCAGATTAGAAAGCTGATGGGTCTTATTTTGAAGAAGCCTTAGCTGAGCCAGGGAAAACCTATCTGTCCAATCGTCAAGTTTCTGATTAGCAGCCTCAAGCAACAGGGTGGGATTAGGAAGCCCCCGACCCAGACCCGTCACATGCACAAGGTGGTTTTGAAGTTGACGATCCATCAATGACTTTATTCGGTCACCATTCAGCCTAAGGGTATAGAGAATCTGAGACAAAACAGGCGTTGCCAGTTCCGCCGCAGCCGTGGGCGTTGGGGCCCTAAGGTCCGATGCATAATCAATAAGGGTTGTATCCGTTTCATGACCCACAGCCGATATAATGGGAATTTGACTATTCGCTGTTGCCCGGACGACATTTTCTTCGTTAAAGGCCCAAAGGTCCTCTAAACTGCCGCCACCGCGCGCGACAATTAAAAGGTCAGGTTTTTGGGGCGGGGGCAATTTGTTAAACCCATCAATGGCCGCTGTAACCTGCTCCGCTGCCCCTGGACCCTGCACAAGAACGGGCCATAGAATCACAGAACAGGGGTACCTATCGGAAAGGCGGTGAAGAATGTCCTGAATCACGGCGCCCGTTGGGGACGTTATAATTCCAATCTTTTTGGGAAAGGGGGGCAGGGGTTTTTTACGGTTAAATAATCCCTCGGCCTCAAGTTTGGCTTTCCTGTCCATTAGAAGTTTAAGAAGGGTTCCCTGTCCAGAAGCCCTTGCAGATTCCACAACAATTTGATATTTAGACCGGCCCGGATAGGTTGTCAGGCGCCCCTGGGCAATAATTTCCAAACCTTCCTCAAGAACCATACCAAGGGGGGTGTCACGCCAACAGACAGCATCCAAAACAGCATCTTGGTCCTTTAGCGTAAAGTAATAGTGACCGGATGTATGGCGTTTAAGGCCGGAAATTTCCCCCCGGACCCTAACTTTGGCGAATGTACCCTCCACAAGGCGTTTAAGGGTTAAGGAAACCTGACTGACGGAAAGAACAGGAACCTCTGACTCTGGAATCGGAGAGCTAGACAAAAGGGCAGTTTCCATTGGAGCATCTTTAGTTTGAGTTGACACTATACTTTTAGTCCAAAAATCGGGCATTATGAAGCCGCAATGATTGATTATAAAACCCTATTTAGAGAAAAACTACAAACCTTAAAAGCGGAGCATCGTTACCGTACCTTCGCCAATTTAGAGCGTTTGGTGGGAGAGGCCCCTTATGCCTTGTGGCATAAAGGGCCCGAAGAGATAAAAAAAGTTATTGTTTGGTGTAGTAATGATTACCTTGGAATGAGCCATCATCCCGAGGTCGTTGGTGCTTTCCTAGAGGCAGCCCAGAAATATGGAGCAGGATCAGGGGGTACGCGCAACATCTCGGGAACCCATTCCAATCATGTAGACCTGGAAAAGACGGTGGCGCACCTTCATCAAAAGGAAGCAGGCCTTGTTTTTGGTTCAGGATACGCAGCTAATGAGGCGTCTTTATCAGCCTTGGGCGAAGGGCTTTCTGATTGCGTTATCCTAAGCGATGAAAAGATTCATGCCTCCATGATTCAAGGGATTCGTCACAGCCGCTGCGAAAAGTATGTTTTTAAGCATAACGATGTGGAGGATTTAGAAAAAAAGCTTGCTTCACTGGATATCAATAGACCTAAAATTATTGCTTTTGTTTCTGTCTATTCCATGGACGGTGATATTGCGCCTATTCACAAAATTGCGGCACTTTCTAAAAAATACAATGCATTCACGTACCTTGACGAAGTTCACGCTATGGGAATTTATGGTGATAAAGGTCAAGGAGTTGCTGGCAGTCTTGGACTTAGCGATCAGATTGACATCATTCAGGGAAATTTTGCGAAAGCCTATGGGGTTGTGGGGGGCTATATCACAGGACCTTATGAAATTGTTGATTATGTTCGAAGCTATGCCTCTGGGTTTATTTTCACAACGTCGCTTCCCCCAGCTGTTGCCGCAGCCGCAGAAAAATCAATTGAAGTTTTAAGAGAAGATTCATCCTGCAGGGAAAAACTTTGGGAAAATGTAAGCTATTTAAAGGCCAAGCTTCAAGAAACGTCTTTGCCTGTGATTGGTTCAGAAAGCCACATTGTTCCTGTCGTTGTGGGGGACGCGCACCTGTGTCGCCTGATAACCAAAGAGCTGCTTGAAACCCACGGAATTTACGTGCAACCGATTAATTATCCAACTGTGCCAAGGGGGCAGGAAAGACTGCGCCTGACCATAACCCCCGCCCATACCTTTAAAATGGTGGATGATCTGGTTGCAGCTCTTGAACAAGAATGGGGAAAACTTTCTTTGGCGAAGGTTGCTTAGGCTGCAAGTTTTGAAACGTCGTTAGGCTAAAAGCTTTTGCAACTTGTGGTGGATGAATTCATTCCCAGCTAGAACGCTGCCGCTTTTAAGCATAGCATCCCCGCCATTCATCTCTGTTACGTAGCCGCCTGCTTCCTTAACAAGCAAGATACCTGCTGCCATGTCCCAGGGGTGCAAGTGGTCTTCAAAAAAGGCATCAAAACGGCCTGATGCCACATAAGCCAGATCCAAAGCAGCTGCGCCAAACCGCCTAGTTCCTGCTGTGATTGGCATCAATTTATCAAGGTGCTTTTGAAAGGTAGCAGGGTCGCCGTGCGTTCCAAAGGGCGTTCCAATACCAATCACTGCCTCTTCCAGATGGCGGCGCCCAGAAACCCTTAGACGGCGTTGATTCAAAAAGGATCCTTTTCCTTTTTCTGCCCAGTACATTTCGTCCTGAAGGGGGGCGTAGGTGACGCTGGCTACAATTTCCTCTTCCTTCTTAAGGGCAAGGACAATGGCAAAGTGCGGAATCCCATGAAGGAAATTAAGGGTTCCATCCAAAGGATCAATAATCCAGCAAAATTCAGGGTTTGTCCCTGGAATTGAGCCGGTTTCTTCCGTCAAGAACGCATAATCAGGGCGCGCCCTAGAAAGTTCTTCAATTAAAATTGATTCAGAACGCCTATCCGCTGTTGAAACAAAGTCGCCAAGTCCCTTTTTCGATACCTGCAGGTGTTCTAATTCCCCAAAGTCACGAATTATGCCACGTGCAGCTTTTTCAGCCGCCGCTGTCATTACATTCAAAATCGGCGACAGAATTGCTGTGCGTCCAGTTGTCATTATAAATCCTTAAAGTTTAAGACGGAAACTAGTCTTTTGCCCGTTCAACATACGTTGCATCGTCAGTATTTACAACGATACGCATACCTGATTCGATGTGGGGTGGAACCATGACCCGAAGACCATTTTCAAGAATGGCTGGTTTATAGGACGAAGATGCTGTCTGCCCTCTTACCACAGGTTCCGCTTCCTGAATTTTTAGAACAACCGTATCAGGAAGTTTCACGCTTAGGGGCTTGCCCTCGTGGGAAGACACATCAACAATCATTCCGTCTTGTAAAAAGGCCGCAGCATCCCCAACAAAATCTTTCGACAGGGTGATTTGCTCGAAGGTTGCTTGATCCATGAAAATCAGATCATTTCCTTCAGCATACAGGTATTGATAAGGAAATTCGTCCAAATAAATTCGTTCAACCTGTTCAGAGGACCTAAACCGTTCATTCAATTTCCCGCCATCAACCAGGTTCTTTAATTCAACCTGCATATAAGCGCCGCCTTTTCCTGGCTGAACGTGGGCCGTTTTAACGGCAACCCAAAGCTTGCCTTGATGTTCAATCAGGTTTCCGATTCGAATAGAATTTCCGTTGATTTTCACTGTTATGACTTCTCAGAATGCTTATATGTTTAAAGATTCGTAATTAAGGATTGGTAGCGGAGAAGGGACTCGAACCCCCGACACGCGGATTATGATTCCGCTGCTCTAACCAGCTGAGCTACTCCGCCACATCGACTTAATTCTACGGTGACTATAACTTTTCAGGAGAACCTTGTCAAATATGAATGACCTTTGATAAAGTGCTGAGGCATGTTTAATAACCCATCAGTGTCATTCCCGCGAAACGTTGAAAGATAAAAATATTGAGTAGCCTCAGTGAACTTGAAAATACCTGTTTTTCTGGATCGCCACGTCCCTTTGGTCCTCGCGATGACGTGGGGGTTTCGTCATTGGGAGCGAAGCGCGGCAATCCAGAGTTCTTTACTCGTCATGTCCAATAAAATCCTGATCGTTAAGCTGGGGGCTTTGGGTGATATGGTGCAGGCGGCTTCGGCTTTTGCTGCTTTGCGGCAATTCCATAAAAAGGATCATGTGACCCTTTTGACATCGGCGCCCTACCTAGAGTTTGCTAGGCGTATGGGGTATTTTGATGACATTTTGCTGGACGAACGTCTGAAATTTTACCAGATCCAAAAAATTTTAAAATTTTGTAAAGCTTTAAGAAGGGGAGGCTTTCAAAAGGTCTATGATCTTCAGGACGTGGACCGCACAAAGATTTATGCCAAACTTTTGGGGCCAGAGACTGAATGGATAACATCACCGAAAGATGACCGGCTAATCCATCCCCAGGATCGTTTTGAAAGACTTTTTAAAACCTTTAAGATTCCCTTTAGGCACACCGTAAACCTTTCTCATTTAGCAGAACTTTTTACGTCACTCCCAAGGCCGTATGCCCTGTTGGTGCCTGGGGCATCCATGGCTCACGGTGGGGCGAAACGCTGGCCAGAGGAAAGATATGCTGAGCTTGCAATTTTTTTTAAGAAACAAGGAATAACCTCGGTTTTGATTGGCGGCTCGTCCGAAACATTTAATTTGATCAGACAACGGGTGCCAGGTATCGTCGACCTTTGCGGTCAAACAAACTTTTACCAGGTTATTGGTCTTGCCCAAAAGGCTGCCTTTGCGGTTGGTAACGACACAGGACCCATGCTTCTTGCCGCAAGTTCTGGTTGCCCAACTCTGACTTTATATTCTGACAAGAACCCCCCTTCTCTTGGGGGTGCGCGGGGGCCAAATCACCTAAGCCTTCATGTTCCAAGTCTTCAGGATTTGAAAATGGACACTGTTGCCCAAAAACTTTCTCAATTTTTATCGACTTTAGGGTAATCTATCTCTAAGGAGATTTTCATGACAACGACAGCACGCACAATTACCTTAATCCCAGGCGACGGCGTTGGGCCAGAGGTTATAAAATCCGCCCAGAAAGTGATCGAGGCTACAGGGGTTAAGATTAATTGGGAGGTTTGTGTAGCAGGAGCAGAGGCTTTTAGAAAAGGTATTCAGACCGGCGTTCCAAGCGAGACCATCGAGTCCCTTCTGAGAAATAAAATTGCCTTAAAAGGTCCCCTTGAAACCCCTGTTGGGTATGGTGAAAAAAGCGCCAACGTGACGCTGCGCAAATTGTTTGAAACTTATGGCAACATCCGCCCGGTTCAGGAAATGCCGGGGGTCATAACCCCCTATTCTGGGCGCGGCATAGACCTTGTTATTGTGCGCGAAAATATAGAGGATTTATATGCAGGCATTGAACACATGCAAACGCCCAGTGTTGCCCAATGTTTAAAACTGATTTCCCGCAAAGGCTGCGAGAAAATCGTCCGCCTAGCCTTTGAATTTGCCCGGTCTGAAGGCCGTAAAACCCTTCATTGCGCTACAAAAGCTAATATTATGAAGCTGACAGAGGGGCTTTTGAAGCGAACCTTTGAGGAGGTTTCCGGTGATTACCCAGACATCGAGTCACACCACATTATTGTTGATAACTGCGCCCATCAGTTGGTCAAAAAACCAGAGCAGTTTGATGTTATTGTGACAACCAACATGAATGGCGATATATTAAGCGATCTAAGCTCTGCCTTGATTGGGGGGCTAGGTTTTGCGCCCGGCGCCAATATAGGCGATGATTTTGCCATCTTTGAAGCCGTTCATGGGTCAGCTCCAAAATATGCTGGAAAAAACGTCATTAACCCGTCAGCGGTTTTGTTGTCTGGCGTTATGATGCTTCGTTATCTGGGGGAATTTAAAGCAGCTGAAATGATCGAAAATGCCCTTTACGTAACCCTTTCGAAGGACGCCATCGTCACCAGGGATGTAAAGGGTGACATTGGGGCATCCTCCACCACCGATTTTACAGATGCTATCGTTAGAAACATGGGTGAAGTGTGTTTGGGCAAGGGGCGCACCTATAAACCCTTGAATTTGCCAAAAATCTCTCCTGCCCAGGATCTGAAAACAAGGTCCGTTGATGGGGTCGATATTTTTGTTGAATCTACAGAAGCTATCGAAGCTTTCGGGCAAAAACTAGAGACAATAGCAGCGGCGACCCCATTTCAGCTAAAGATGGTATCGTGCCGGGGTGTTAAGGTTTATCCTAATGTTCCCTTAAAAAGACCTGACCTTGTGGACCATATCTGCGCCAGATTTGTTGTGGGGGACGTAAATCAGCCGGCAACCGATTCTATGATCTTGGATCTGTTACAAAAACTATCTGAAAATTGTCGCTGGGTTCATGTGGAAAAATTGAACAGGTTTGACGGGAAAACGGCTTATTCAAAAACACATGGTGAGGATTAACTTTCCACCACAATCTGTCTTTTAATCTCGCCGATTGCTTTAGCGGGGTTAAGGCCTTTTGGACAGGCTTTTGTGCAATTCATAATTGTATGACAGCGGTACAATTTAAAGGTATCGTCCAAGTCCTCTAACCGTTCTTTTGTGTTGTCATCACGGCTGTCTTGAATCCATCTGTTTGCCTGAAGAAGGGTTGCTGGGCCAAGGTATTTATCCCCGCTCCACCAGTAACTTGGGCAACTGGTTGAACAGCAAAAGCACAAAATACATTCCCAAAGGCCATCCAGTTTAGCTCGTTCTTCAGGGGACTGAAGGCGTTCTTTCTTTCCCAAAGGTTCCTTGGATTGAATCCAGGGCTTGACGGATGCATATTGCTCATAGGCTTGTTTTAAATCAGGAACCAGGTCCTTGATAACAGGCATATGGGGCAGGGGATGAATTTTGATCGTTCCTTTAACCTCGGCAATGGGTTTAATGCAGGCCAATGTATTAACCCCATCAATATTCATGGAGCAGCTTCCACAAACACCTTCTCGGCAGGACCGACGAAAGGTCAGCGTTGAATCAACTTGGTCTTTGATTGTTATCAAAGCATCTAAAACCATGGGGCCACAATGACTGGGGTCTACTTCAAATTCGTCGTAACGCGGATTTTTGCCAGAATCAGGATCGAAACGATAAATTTGGAATAATCTTAAAGGAAGATTTTGATCAGGGCTGGCATAATGCTTACCCTTTTCGATTTTTGAGTTCTTGGGAAGTCTAAGGTTAACCATCTGAATCTCTGATGTTCTAGAGCACCGCACTTTAATTCTAACCTTAAAAAAGAAAGGATGGCCAGGGAAAATCCTTTGAACCACAGGCTTTCTTTGGGTATACAAGAAGTATTGTGTTCTTTGAGTAAATGACTATGTTAGACAAGACGTTCTCCCCCCAAACCTTTGAGAGTAAGCTTTATAAGGAAACGGAGGGTCAATTTAAATCCGACCCAGCCAGTTCTAACCCCCCTTTCACCTTGATGATGCCACCCCCTAATGTGACGGGAAGTTTGCATTTAGGCCATGCGTTAACGTACACGCTTCAGGACATTTTGGTTAGATTTAAGCGCCAAACTGGCTTTGATGCTTTTTGGCAACCGGGTACAGACCATGCAGGTATTGCAACGCAAATGGTGGTGGAACGCCAATTGGCAGAAAAAGGCATAACCCGTCAGGACTTAGGACGTGAAAAATTCTTGGAAAAAGTATGGGAATGGAAAGAACAGTCCGGGAACACCATCGTTGATCAACAAAGACGCCTTGGAATTTCGCCCGATTGGGACAGATCCCGTTTCACCATGGACCAAGGGTTATCAAAGGCAGTTGGAAAGGTTTTCGTAACCCTTTATAAGCAGGGCCTAATCTACCGGGCAAAACGTCTTATTAACTGGGATCCAAAACTGAAGACCGCTATTTCTGACCTTGAGGTTTTAACCCAGGAAGCCAAGGGCCATATTTGGCATATTTTTTATCCTTTGGCTGACAATTCAAAGGATGGTATTACGGTTGCAACAACGCGCCCAGAAACCCTTTTTGGCGATACCGCTGTTGCCGTGCACCCAGAAGACGACCGGTACAAACATCTGATCGGAAAACAGGTCTGTCTGCCTTTAACTGACCGAATGATCACCATTATTGCTGATGATTATTGCGATCCAGAAAAAGGGACAGGGGCTGTGAAAATTACCCCTGGGCATGATTTTAATGACTTCGCCGTTGGTCAGCGTCATGGCCTTGCCATGATCAACATCTTAGATGCTGACGCGTGTTTAAGTGAAAATGTGCCAGATGACTTTATGGGCCTAAGCGTGGAAAAGGCCCGCCAAAAGGTTTTGGAAAAGCTAGAAGAATTAGGCCTTTTGGTTGCAACGGAAGACAGAATGAATACAGTCCAGCTGGGCGACAGGTCCGGTGTTGCGATTCAGCCCTGGCTTATGGACCAATGGTATGTGGACGCCAAGGTCTTGGCGCAGCCGGCCATAAAGGCGGTTGAGGATGGGAAAACACGTTTTATTCCTGAACAGTGGACAGAAACCTATTTTGAATGGTTAAGAAATATTCAACCCTGGTGTATTTCAAGGCAGATCTGGTGGGGACACCAAATCCCCGCTTGGTATGGTCCGGACGGCCATGTTTTCGTGGCAGAAGATGAAGCTGATGCCCAAAGCCAGGCAGATCAACACTATGGCAGTCATGCCCTTTTGACCCGTGATACGGACGTTTTAGATACTTGGTTTTCATCCGCCCTTTGGCCCTTTTCAACCTTAGGATGGCCGGAAGAAACCCCTGACCTTAAGCGGTATTACCCAACAGATGTTATGATAACCGGGTTTGACATTATTTTCTTTTGGGTAGCCCGCATGATGATGATGGGGCTTCATTTCATGGGAGAAGTTCCCTTTCATACCGTCTACATGCACGCCCTGGTTCGCGATGAAAAAGGGCAAAAAATGTCAAAATCAAAGGGGAATATTATTGATCCTTTATTCCTAATCGATAAATACGGGACGGATGCCTTAAGGTTTACCCTGGCGGCGCTTGCGGCACCTGGACGGGATGTTAAGCTTGGTGAATCACGGGTTGAGGGATACCGAAACTTTATTACAAAAATTTGGAATGCGGCTCGCTTTTTGGAAATGAATGAGTGTACCTATAATCCAGACTTTGATCCGGCTGCCTGTCAGTTGCCCTTGAACCGTTGGATTATCTCGAAGACAGCTTCCCTTTCAAAGGAGGTTTATACATCCCTGCAGGCTTACCGCTTTGATTACGGTGCGCAAGGTCTGTACCAATTCTTATGGGGGACCTACTGCGATATTTACGTGGAATGCTTAAAGCCCAGTTTGGCTGAGGGTATCCCAGAACATCATAAACAAGAAACCCGCAAGGCAGCATCTTGGGTTTTGGTTGAGTTTTTAAAGCTGGCCCATCCTTTTATGCCCTTGATCACAGAGCATTTGTGGCAAGAGTTTTACCCTAAAGCACCGTGTTCCTTAACCATAAGTGAATGGCCTCTGTATGGCAGAGAGACTATCAACCCATTATATGAAAATAAATCAGAGGTTGATGAAGTCGATTGGGCCGTTCAGATTGCAACGGAAGCCCGTTCTTTAAGGGGGCTTTTGAATATAAGTCCTGCCCTTAAAATTCCTTTGCTCTTCAAGGGCCGCGAAGAGGACTGGCAGAGCCTTGAAAACCATTTGCCATGGGTTTGTCATTTAGCGCGCCTTGAAAGCATTGACTATGTGAGCTCTGCCCCCAAAGGAACGGTTCCCTTTGTTATTGGTGAGAATACGTTTTCTCTGAAGGTGGATACCCTTATAGATATGGATGCCACATACAAGCTTTTATCGTCTAAGAAAGAGACCCTTTTAAAGGAAGCGTCTCATCTTCAAAAAAAATTGGAAAATAACGCCTATAAACAAGCTAAACCTGATCAGTGGGCAGAGGATAAAGATCTTTTGGCAGGAAAACAGCAAGAATCCTTGAGGATGGCGTTTATTTTAGAGAGTTGGTGAGCTTCAGATGTCAGGGCCTAAAGCGCCCTGACAAGGCAGGCCATAATGGCAAACAGGGCGCCGCCAAGCAAGCAAAGGACAACTCTTCTATAGAATAATTCAGGCCACGCAAATTCACTGCTCATCTGATTTCCTACCTTCAAAGCAATTGTTTCACTTCTTTTTTGAAATTCAAAAATTTGTGGCTTAATGGGCAAAGAGATACTTTGACCCGCAGCCTCTTCAGGTAATTCTAGGTAATAATACGGATGATTGTTTTTTTCCAGATTTGGTCTAGAAAAACGACCGGGAAGGTTCATAAAAAAAGTTTCGCGCATTCTTTAAGACCCCTTAGCTGGGTGGTTGTCTGAGGAGTATAGTATATCATGTTACATTTTGCTACACCCCGTAAAAAATACTGGTACACCTCCCTTAAAAAATCAACAAGAAAGAAATTTGAATAATCCCAGAAATTCCCCCTGCCACCATGTCATCCAGCATAACACCAAGGGCGGCGGCCTTTTTTGATTGAGTCAAAGATTTTTCAACCCACCCAATAGGCCAGGGTTTCAAAATATCGAAAAAACGAAACAGAAGAAAACTGAGTCCAAGAGACAAGGGGGTCAGGGGGCTAAACAGTCCGGTAATTCCAACTGTCAAAAGAAATCCAGCGACCTCGTCAATGACAATAAAGCTTGGGTCAGAGTCTGTGGTTTCTAAAAGAATACGCCAGCTTGAAAGGAATCCGACAATAAATAAAATAAGGGAAAGTGCAATGAAGAAGAGGGGAGGATGATTTATGTATAAGAAAGAAAGAGTCAGGCCCGCCATTGTTCCCCAGGTGCCCGGTGCGCAAGGTAAATACCCAACGCCAAAAACCGTAGAAAGAAAATAACAGACCTGAATCATAAAACTTGGAGAAAACTGGTTGCGGGGGCTGGATTTGAACCAACGACCTTCAGGTTATGAGCCTGACGAGCTACCGGGCTGCTCTACCCCGCGTCAATGTTCCTCGTTTATACGGTATTATGGATGAAAGATCAATAAGTATCTGAACTTGTCTCAACGTATGAATTTCAGACTGGTTCTAGAGACCCTTTTCACCTTAGTCTCTAACTTTAGCTCACGTTCTAAAAGTTTTTTCTTGTAGTCATGTAATTTTTGAAAGGGGTTAGGGCGCCTTGGGTCCGTTGCAGGGGTTTTAAAAATAGCATAATCGATAAAATATCGCGCAAGTCTGACGTCTTTTAAAAAGGAATCCCCTGGAATTAGGCCACTTTTAAAAAGTCTTTTTCCTCGCTTTTGGATTAGTTTTGCAAGGCCTTCACTTAGTTTGAGATGCTTAGTTTGAAAGCGATTTTTTGATTTTGCGCGGATTAAGAAATACCCAAGGTTGTTACGTGTTTCATCATAAGATTCTATTTCTGTGTAATCGGGGTAAGCCTTTTGTTCTCTATCAATAAAATCCTCAAGCTCTTTTGTGTTCAAAGGATCACGGGGCTTTGGAAAGCATACCCTTTGTCCTTCCAGCTCCAGATCGACACTGTGACTTTTGGTAACGGTTGAGTAAATGCCTAAGAAAATTACTAAGAAACACAAGAATTTCATAAAACACTCCAACAAAGAAGATACTTTTATCTTACCCATAATTATCGAGCCGCAATCTCTAAAAATCTATTAACGAATAAAACTTGATTTTTCACAGTTTCCCTGTATCTTCTACCTATAGTGGGTATAAATTTTTAGAAAGGAGTTGAGTTAATCCGTGGAAGTTATTGTACGAGACAACAATGTTGACCAGGCCTTACGTGTTCTGAAAAAGAAAATGCAGAGAGAGGGCGTGTATCGCGAAATGAAGTTACGTCGTCATTTTGAGAAGCCTTCTGAAAAGCGTGTTCGTGAAGAATCCGAAGCTGTGCGTCGCTATCGTAAGCTTATGCGTAAACGTCTAGAACGCGAAGGTTACTAAACTTCCCAAGCTCAACGAGTTTTGGACAGGCCTGTCTTTGAAAAAGGACAGGCCTTTTGATTATGGAAACACAAAAGACAATTCTTATAACGGGCGCAGCTGCCCGCATTGGTGAATCAATCGCCAGGCACTTCGCGACGGGGGGCTGGACTGTTGCTGTTCATTACAACACCTCAAAAAAAGAAGCGATAAACCTTGCGGAGGATTTGACTGCTAAGGGGTTTAAAGCGATTCCCTTTCAGGCTGACTTAAGGGACGAGAGCGCCTGCGGTGCCCTTATTCCCCAAGTGAATGATACCCTTGGACCCATTCATTGCCTTGTCAACAATGCCTCTGCCTTTGACTATGATTCTGTGAAAACAGCAAGTCGTTCCAGCTGGGACCTTCATATGCAAGTCAACTTGCGGGCTCCTTTTGTGCTTTCCCAAAATTTTGCGCGCCAACTTCCAAAGGGTGAGCAGGGGAATATTATTAATATCCTTGACCAAAGGGTTTGGAATTTAACGCCGCATTATATGACTTATACCTTAAGTAAAACCGGTCTTTGGACGCTGACGCAGACTTTGGCTTTGGCTTTGGCACCGGATATTCGTGTGAATGGAATTGGGCCTGGTCCAACTCTAAAGGGTTCAAACCAGACTGAGGAAGCGTTTCAAAACCAACAGACGTGTCTTCCTCTTCAAAAAGGCCCAGAGTCTATTGAAATTGCAAAAGCCATTGATTTTATTTTAAGTACACCATCGCTAACGGGTCAAATGATCGCCCTTGATGGCGGTCAGCATATGGGGTGGGCATTCCCAAGTCAGTCTGTTTCAGTAGGCGATTAGCGTTTAAAGAGAGTTTTAAAAAATGTTTAACCAAAGAAAAGAACCAAAACTTGCCGTTGATTTTGATCATAGGAAAAAGCCTGTACTTAACGAACTTGAAGATGCGTGTTTTTCTGGATCGCTAGGTCCCCTCGCGCCGCGCGATGACGCGGGGACTTCGTCATTGCGAGCGAAGCGCGGCAATCCAGAGCTTTTCATTCAAGGTGAGCCTACCTTGAATGCAGACAATAAAAAATGGTCGATTGTTATTCAGGACCTTTTGATTTCTTGCCGCATTGGTATTTATCCCAAGGAGCAAGATGTTTATCAGGATGTTCTTATTAATCTGGAATGTGATTATTATGCGCCCTTGCCAACATTTACGAATACCGATGTTTCCCAGGTGCTTTGTTATGATTCTCTCTCTCAGGAAATTCAGGCTATAGCTCAAAGGGGCCATATTTATTTCTTGGAAAGCTTTGCAGAAACAATCGCAGAGTATTGCTTAAAAGATTCGCGCGTTCGAACAGTAAGGCTTGGCATTATGAAGCTAAACGCCCTTGATAATGCGAAATCAGCAGGTGTTAAAATCACTCGCAGGTCCTGTATTCCAAAGGTTCGCGGCCTTTCGGTCTAGGGTTTCTGCCCCCCTTCGGCCGCGATCCAGAAGAGTAATGCAAAAAATTCATCATTTTTTTAAGTATTCGTGGTATTATGTCTTCATTATCAATTGAACCTGAAATAGAAAATTCTCATGGGTAGTGGTAAGCCTCTTATTAGCTTTGACTATGCTATTAAATATCTTCTGAAGGATAAGGGGGATTATAGTATCGTTGAGGGTTTTATCTCTGCCCTTCTTGAAACACAAGGATATAAAGCTGTTAAAATCATTGCCCTTCTCGAATCTGAAAGCAATAAAGAGGATAGCAAAGGCAAAAGAAGCCTTGCCGATCTGATTGTTGAGGATCAAGACCACAAAAAATACATCATTGAAATAGAACGGAATCTTAAAGGTTCCTTTATCCATAAGTCTTGCTTTAACACATCAAGATTGATTGTTGATAACTTGGCACAAAGGGAAGACTACACGCAGATTGTGAAGGTTTTTCATATCTCGCTTCTCTACTTTCCCATTGGCAGTGGCACAGGGGCGGTTTATCACGGAAAAACAATTATTC
>Ga0208872_1000626_pt1 | contig 24757 bp, 29 predicted proteins | sample CryBogCBH12Aug08_FD_185508 | JGI IMG/M metagenome (GOLD analysis project Ga0208872, IMG submission 185508) | Freshwater microbial communities from Crystal Bog, Wisconsin, USA - CBH12Aug08 (SPAdes) | ecosystem: Environmental > Aquatic > Freshwater > Lake | place: Crystal Bog, Wisconsin, USA...
ATTCATTTTCTTCTTTATTCATATGTGCTTGTAATCGGTCAATAGCAGAAGTCATGCCACCAGAATTCTTTTCAATGGCATCATGTTTCTTCGTTCTCGCATCAGCATCAGCACGGAACTTTTTAAGTGTAGTCATCTTATTCAAACGAGCATCTTCTTCACGGTCAATTACTCCCCGTTTGAATTGACCTTCTTGCAATTCATATTCTTCTTTTAATTTGGCAATATATTCATAATCATCCATGGTCAACATACCTTTATCACGGATATTGATTAATTTCTCAACAACCTTGTGTAAGTCCATATCCGATTTAATATCTTCCCGAGCCAATTCTAATACACGAATCAGTAAAGGAATGTCCATTGTTACAGTATCTTTTTTATCTGTTTCTTCTTGTACAGATTCAAATTGATGGTCATTCTTCCATTTCATAAATTCAGAAGATTTAGCATGAGAAATTCTTGTATCGGTACTAATAAAACGGGGATTGATACCTCTTGAATTGAGATAGGAATCCAACATAGATTCATTACTACTTTCAGCAATACCTGCTTTGGCAGACCAAGGATCATTAGGGTTTGTACCATACGTAGACGCTGGTGCAGTACCCTTAATGATTGATTTAATTTTTTTTACTATGTTGTTCATCTTCTTGCCTTATTTGACAGACATATCTTTTTTAACTTTATTCATAGCATTGCGAGCTAAATCTTTTGCACGGGACATTGGTGTATGAACTGCACCAGATTTGTCTTTAACATTCTTTGGAACATCTGCATAAGGAGGATCAAAAGGTGCATCGTCTTGGCCAGGTGAAAGTGTTTTGGCTTCGTTAGTTTCTTTTTTACCTGCTAAGAAACGACCAAAGTTTTTAATATCACCTTTCAAAGATGGTTTCTTACCTAAATCTTTTAAGTGTGATTTATCAGCAATGTCTTGGTTCTTTTTAGGTGAACTAGGAATACCATGCTCATCTTCAAAAGATTCATTAACACCAGCAGCCTTTAGAAACTTGGCATGGTCAAAACGAGGATTTTGTTGTGCAAAAATACTTGCATGGTGGTTTGCTAACTCTTTACGCTTATCAGCATTATCATGAGTTTTGATTAAATCCGCAACCAACTTAAAGTCTTTGCGTGAAACAGCTTCATCCAATCCTTCAACTTCTTCTTTTAATGTAGCAAGGTGTTTATCTAAACTAGAAAATTTATCTGTGCTATCACCTTGAGCTTTAGTTCCTTTGTGATGCCATTCACCATAACGGTTGATAGAAATCTCACCATGTTTTGGGTGTTTCATTCCAGCGCCATAAGTGGTTCTATTGAATTCCATGCCGTGTTTCTTAGCAATGTCGCCAAGATTATCACCTTCATTCAATTCAAATTCTTCAGCATGAATAGAGGCTCTTGCAGGTGTCAATTCTGGAGTAGCAGCTGCAGGTCGTGTAACACCATCACCTTTTAGTTTGACTTTGAATTTTTTGAAATCGTTATCTTTGCCACCTTCTGAACGACCAGCTAATGTATCAGTAGTAACATCAGAGGTTTCAGCGGCTTCATTTTGTTTTGTTTTAAGGCCTTCAATCAAACGAGCAGCAAATGATTCACCGTGCATTTTCTTTTCATGTGCCTCAACTTCTTCATTCTTATAACGAGGTTCTTCTTTTCCTTTAGTAGGAAGTTCAGAATCCATATTAGAGAAAAATCTTCCAGCGTGAACTTTATAGTTTCTTTTTTGACCAGTATCCTTTACATAAAGACGAGAATCTTTTTCAATATCTTTTTTAGTAGGTTCTTTTAAAGAATCAACAGATGATTTGGTTTGGTCACGGTGAGCAGCTGCAGAATTACCATAACTACCACCAAGGACTTTGGTTCCTGTTGGTGTTGGAATTTTGATATTACCGGCTTCGTCCAATTGTTGGACTTTTTCAGATTTTTCACTAATGATTAAACTAACTGCATCAATTATTGACTGGCTGATTTTGGATTTTGCAAACATTTATTGTGCTCCCTTTTTCTTTTTCTTTTTTATTTCGATACCGATGTTTCTGTTTTGGTCCTTATAGGTGTCCATGCCTTCTTTATTACTAGCCCCACCTAATACACCACCAACCCCCATGTCACAAGCACCTGGATCGTCAATGGCTTCTTTAAATTGTTTTCTAAACTTCTTAAAATCTTTTGGTTTGTCTGTATAATCATTACTTAGTGGATTTGGTGACCCACCAGATGGAAACGCTGTACTACTAGGACTTGCATTACTATATTCTTGGTCCTCACTATATGTCTGATTACCTAGTCCTGCACCACCTGTTAAACCTTGTCCTGAGGTTCTTGTATCGAATTCTGGTCCAACACCTGGTGGATTACCGATACGAGAAGCACTCAATGACCTTTTTACTTTGCCTTTTTCTTTGTCCTTGGAGAAGTTGCTTTCTTTGGGGACTGGCTTGATTTGGAACTTGGGATTGCTTTCTTCGCTGTAGGTGCGGAAGGTGTAGGTTTTGTTTCTTTTGGGGGCGTCCCACTTGATATTGTCTGCGTTGGGGTCACCGGCACGATTGTCGGCCGGGATACTGTCGAGACCGTCTGCTTTGAGGGCTGGGTTGGTTTTGACTTTAAGAAACTTATTAACTTTTTCAACATTTATTTCTTCCTTGAACAATGAAACTATTTTATCGTTTATATTTAACTTATTGTGGGTTTCTAACCAAACGGTTGCAACCTCGTTATAAGTTTTATTGTCTATAAACCTGTTGATATTTAGGTAAGTTTCAGTTATATCTTGTTCGATGGCGTCAACCGTACCTGTATTATCAATATAGACAAAATTGTTAAATGATTCGGAGAAGTGTTCCTTACTCTTTTGTGCCTGTACCCACTTATCATATCTGACGGATTCGACCATCATTCTAGATAATTTGGTATTTCTTTCTTGACTGGCTTCGTTTGTGGTATTAACAAATACCATCATAGTATAATAACCGAGGTCTTCCAGTTCTTCTTTGATATGGGAGATACGATTAAAGTCATCGGCCGGACCATTGATGATGAGTGGTCCACGATTCCTTATAGATTCTCTACGGAAATCACTAGTCTTTTCTGATAGTTTCTGTTTGTCTGCAAGGTACTCAAAGGCCTGCACGGAATTTAATTCTACTGCCTTTGATTCAGCAATGGCTTCACGGATTACAATATCTTTACCCGAACCAGGTCCACCCGTTACAAAAATTGCTTTGAACAAACCACGGTCAACAGATTCATGTACACCCATACCTTTACGGACATCATGGTAGAGTTCTTTTGCATGGTGTTCAGGAACATGGCCAGGAACACCTTTCTTAAATTCTTTATAGTTACCCGTTGAAGCATGGTGCCTCATTTTAGAACCAGACATACCTTCGGTACCTTCAGCATCAGGATCACGATGGCCTGCGGAATGTACAGTAATCTTTTTGAAGTGATACTTACCATGAGAAGATTCTACACCATTATATTTGTGTAATATATGATGCATTTCTTTAACTCGGTCAGAACCGACAACCATATGAAGGTGAGTTACACCTTTTTTATGCAATTCAGCAGCATGGTGCAAGACCGATGGATGTTCTTTGGAGGAAGATTTGAAAGAAGTTTCTGGTGAATACCTTTTTAAGTGTTTTACTTTTTGTTCACCACTTAATGGATTCTTCTTGGCATCTTGTGAATGTGATACCACGACAGAATGAGAAGCATTATGTTTAGCGGCAACATCTTTAACTTTATCTACAAGTTTCAAGTGACCGGATGTAGGAGGATTCATGCGACCAAAAGTCATTGCATGATGCTTTTCAGCTTTTGCTTCCTCTCTTAGTAACTCTGAAAATGATTTCATTTACGGACTTTTAATAGATTCTGTTTAGCAAACTCAGCACGATTGACAAGTTTAGTTGGTTCATTATCATGGTGTACCACAAAACCTTCAGGTTTAGATTTCTTACCAGCAATGTGGTGTTCATATCTACCTTCATGAGTTTCTAAAGATTTAACCAATGCATTTTTTGCTTGGTGTAAATGATGGTGCATTGAAAATAAGTTACCATAATGTTCTTTATTCTTTTCAACATGAGCAATCTGTTTCTTACCTTCACCAGTTTTTTCAGACTTGGATTTTTCGGTAGAAACCTTTGAAGCCATTTTTTCATGTTGTGAGTGTAGGTGTTCTTTGAAACCTTTAACACTTGGTACTTGGTCGTGGCGAACAGTATGATTTACATATGTTGATAAATGACCAGTTTCTCCACTATGTTTTGGATGAACAGCGTCATACATCTTGTGGCCATGTGTGTCATGAATTTCTTTGGCAGCAGTCATATGCTTCTGAAATGTCTTTTCATTCTCAGCGGAATGTTTTACTTTACTTGTATCGTGTTCTGCACCGTGAATGTGTACATCCGGATGTTCTTTAAATTTACTCATATCCACATGAGGTGTGGTATGTTTCATATCATCACTATATTGCGTATGAACGGCAACACCAACCTTGGAGTGCTTAACCTTTTTGGCCTCATCACCATGAGCAGTATAAGTGATTGTATTTGGAGTAAAGGAAACATCACCTTTTGCCTCTACAATGTAACCTTCAGATAATTTTTCACTACCAGCATGATGTAATAAGTCGCCTTGATAAACACCATGTTTTGGTGCCACTTTAGGTAGATGCTTTAATGCGTGTTTGAGTGCAACGGCTAAACCAGGAGCATGACCATGATTTCTATCAATGTCTTTTTCTGTATGATTAATCTTTGGATTTTTATTGAAGGCAGATTTTGTTGCAACAAAGAATTTACCATTCTTAGGATGATGGCCAAAAACTAGTGAAGGTGAACCATCATACTTTGTTGTTAGATTAGTGTTGTTGTGGCCGCCAGTAATATGTGCATGAACTTTAGTTAAAGCAGCGTGTGCGTGTTCAAATCCTGCATGGCCATGCATTAATGGTCTATCTTCTGCATGATGAATATGCTTAAGTTCAGAACCTTTTTCGGCTTCTTCCGTTAGGAATGACTTAAATGATAACATGATTTTCCTTTTGATTTGCAACACACTTTGGTTGCCAGTTGCTTATTTATACAACATCCATCTTTTCAACCACAAAGATTAGAAAGATTGGGTTAGATACATAGTCGCAGAATTATTGGATTTTTGATGCAATAACCGTTAAAATGTTCGGATAATTATCTACTGGTTTCCGAACCTTATCCTCTGCGTTACCAACATAGATTATTTTGTATCCAGATTGGATTAGTAGATTGATTAGTCCAGCTGAATCGAAATGATGAATATGTTCATTTTCTCTACGATGTTTCCATTTTCTAAACCACTCTGGACCGAGAGATTCATGAAACCAAGGTACCGAAATGACAAAATGGTTGGCTCGTTTGGACTTTAGAAACTTGACCAGATTGCGTTGGGGTATGTGTTCAATACAATCATAGAATGTCATTACATCAACTTCTAAACTGTCTGGAACGACTGTCCTTTTAGATCCCAACGGTACAGGATAGTCTGATATGTCATAACCATAAACATCTTTACCATTACTGACACAATGCTTCATAAAAGCACCATTACCATAACCATAGTCACAAATACTATCAAAATCACCAATTGTATTTTGAATAAGATTGTATCTTAATTCCGACATGGCATCATTGGTACCATAGGTGTCGTAGCTGTTTTGAGAATATGAAGCACTATAATCAGGTGATGGACCTGTAAGATTTCTCTGAAACCAATGGCCTGCGGTTAACTGTGAATAACCTTCAATCATGCTTTTTCACCAACAACCATAAATGAATTCAATAAATCTCGTTCAGAATAAAATATGTTTTTATATCCTCTATCGGTCATATAATCAATGATAGTTTCGGGAACAAAGGAATGAAGATGTTTACGATTATTCCATGGTCTCCAATATTCTTGACTGTAATGTGGTAAATAAAGAAATAATATTCCCCCATTATGAACTCCAACTGTTCCGTCTTTATTGAGTGTTTGATATGGAATTTTTAATTTTGAAGTCCAATAATCTAAAGCATCAACCCAATTTGGTAAATGTTCCAAACAATGGCTTGAGAAAATATAATCTACTTGATTTTCAGGAAGATTATAAGCATCCCATCCATCATTAAACAATAAATCAATTGCTTGAGCACCAGGAAATGCCCATTCTAAACGATTACATCCAATATCGTAACCTACACCTTGACAAAATTTCTTTGCAAAAGGAATAGCATATTGTGCTGCATTACCTTCTCCTTGAATTGCAGGATAAATTTTATTTTTATATTCAATTGTTTTCATATTCCATTTTCTTCAAAATCGCCAAGATATAATAATTTAGATTTTCTATTTCCATAGAAGTGTTTTTGAAATGATGCTTCGATGGGCTTATTGTCCCACATTCTTAAATCATCTGTCCATAAAACCAATTGATCCACATTCATCAAATCGGCCATTACTGCCGTACCCGTAAATGCCGAAATGAATGGTTTGTTACAATGTTTGATAATGTAAGCATTTTCCATCAAAGGTCTATTATAATCTAAAAAGTGTACATTGTCAAGATGTGATAGTGAACCGGACGCTCTTCTACCATCAATAAGTGGGCCAGCCCATCTATCACCCACATATCGTTTATCACCATCTACAGGTAAATCTAAATCTTCCACTTGTAATACAAAATCATCATCCACTTCAAATAACATACGATAATGGTCATTAACCCAATTCTCATAACGGCAAGTTTCTGTTGGCCGATTGTTATTCTCTTTATCTTCTCTGGTAATAGAACTCAATGAAATACCTTCATAATTCATAATAATGTATTCATCATCAAATGTAACACTATTGATACAATCTTGATATTTAATAAATTCCTTGAATCCATTAAATCGTTTCATTTCACCACGAACCAACAAATCAATTTTTTCATTTGTGTATTTTGATAAACCGGATAATACAGGAAATGCGTTTAGGAAATCTCCAATATTAATGGTGTGTCTAATTTCAACTTTCACTTTGATATTCCTTAAATATAATAAATGGGTCTGATTCTTTGATTGGATGCAATTCAAACAATTCTGGTTTTTGTAGATAAGACATCAACATCAATGTTTGGTCATCATCAATTAAATTGTTCTTTAATAATTCATTGACACTATGGTGAATTAATGCTTCTAATGTTGGCCACATTTCTTTACCCGCAACAATCATAGATCCGTGCATATGTACAATATTATTTGCGATAATATCTAAGATGAAGCTTCCATCATAATCACGAACATTGAAAAAATGGATTTTATCTTTGGTAAAAGGATATTGCCATTTGGTAACATCGTTTGTTGTAGAAGGTTCACGGCAATAACCAAAATCTAACCAAGCAACCAAATCTGTTGGTACATGGCCTAATTGTATGGCCTTATTTACAAAGGTTGATTTAAGTGCATTGACCAATACATAATCAGCATTCCAATATTCAGGATTACGAATTTGTGATGGACTTATTTGTTTTAAATATTCTGGATCTTTTTGTACTTTAGAGATTGAATCCCTCAGTTCTTGGAAAGAATTAGGAAAATCAACCACAAGAATTTCTGTTGGTCTATCTTGTCTTAGAAATTTAATATCAGCAGCTAACTCTTTAGAGGTAAATACAACAATCTTGTTTTCGAGTTTGGCCATGTGGCCAAATCTTTCCAAATAAGTTTCAGTTGTTCGGTGTAGATAGTGTGGTAATCCTTTATCAGGAGTCCAATCTCCACGGCCAATGTCGAAGAAGGCAGTTACAATAGTGATATCATTCATATTAATAATAATTTTTAAAGTTGTGAACTAGATTGTATTCAGGTGGAATAGTAGATAGGTCGAAAGGAATCTTTGTTGGCCAGATATTATAGAACCTTGGATTCTCCGTTAAATCTTTACCACATAACAGATAAAATACTGTCATATAAGAATCCATCCACCCAAGAGTGGGATAAAAGTTATCTTGAATCGTATCAATGTGTGTAATCAACCAAGAACGGACACTATCATAGTTTTCTAAAAAGGTGGAAGTCTTAAAAAAAGAACCACCACCTGTTGTATAGTAATTCTTTTTGGGAACTACACCAGAATAATCAACAATCATATCTACTAGTGCTTGCGGAAAAGCAGGCACTTGACCTGGATATTGCAATACATGGCCAACCATTTCCCATTCAGGTTCTAAATGAATATCTGATAATATCACAACATCATCTTCCATCATTGTAAAGAAATCAGTATTCATTTCTTTGACACCTTGGTGTAATCTATCCAACCATTCAATTGCTTTATCTTTACGATAACCAAAAGGTTGCGTTTGTGGACCCAAAGTCCAATTATGTGGCTGGTAAATGCAATTATATTGTTTGGTCATCGATTCATAACCAGAAACATTGTCGGTAGAAATAACAATCGGTGCATCAGGATAAAACTTTCTAATACTACGAATCATAAATTCTGTTGCATTAGGATGAGTATTGGCGTGGTCGTAAAATCCGATTGTAGGTTTCATAATTAAAAATTAGGTTTTAGATATTGTTGTTTGGGATATAAATCATTTATCATTCTTCGTTTTAAATCTTCGATATAGTTGTCTGATTGATGTTTTTCCAACCAACTGGTGGCAAGTTCTTTTGTTACATTTTCATATTCTACAAAATTATTCAAATTATCAACCGGAATATGAATAACAAATAATTGTTTTCTTGTTCCTGATGTATCACCTTCAGTTAAGGTACAACAAAGAAGTGTTCTAATTTCATAGATAACATTTTTCTTACCATCAAGTTCATTGTGAACACCAAATGCATCAATTTCAAAATCAAAAGTTATATTATCCATTATGTTCTAAAGGTAATTAAATCTTCAACACCATATTTTTTTTCAAAATATTGTTTCATTTCGGGAACACGGTCATATTGGTGAACAATACAGTATGGGTCAGCTGTTGCACCAGTAACAACCACATTATCTTTAAATACAGGTCTTGGTTCTAATAGATGTGGACCAAATTGTTCCAGTTGGTCTGGTTTATTAGTTACATGGAGATTACAAGTCCATCCATCCGCCAGATGAGCCCAATGGGTATATTTTCCATCATTATAGGGAAACAAATTTAAAAGTATATTATATGCGGCTTGGTCTGCAACCCAATCAGCTCGATTAGATGACATATGATATAACATAGCACACAAATCACGGATATGTTCAGAATAACCAGCAAGTGTACCTACATTATAAACAGGTGTTTCACTAACTTGGTCTAAAAAATATTGGCCAAAACAAGTTTTAATATTGTCGTGATTCCATTTTTCGTTTTTGATTTGGATTGCTTCAGAAGATGCCACAATATACGGACCATTAATATCCAAAACATTTTCCAAATATTGACTTGGATTATCTTGAAAGACCACATCACGAACATCAGTCGTGATTACATAACGATAATTTTGGTAATTGTGTAACAGATATGTGTAGATATGTAGAAATCGTTCCATGTGAAACATCATGTTACTTGTTCCACCGGGTTGTATTACTTGAAAACCAGAATCTTCGATTTTCTTAACTGTTTCGGTTGTAGCATTAAGAGCAATGAGAACTTTATCACCTTTGAAACCACATTGGTTGATAGATTCAATCCAAGGTTTTATCTGGTTGTAATTATAATTCTTAAATGCACCAATTATGAGGTCTTTTTTTGCCATGGTAATGTTCCATTATATTTTTGTTTCATCACTTCATTGTTATGTAAGAAGAATTCTTTTTGTACTGACCTCTCGGTATTTCCTGTACGATAATTAAGAGTATACAGGTAATTGGTGTCGTATGTCAAGTTATTTTGACGGAGAACATGAACCAACATTCTATCTACTTCTGGTACACCTGGTTCTCTGGCTTTACGATACCAAATTGGTGTTAATTGTAATGCGATGTTTTTAGGTAAGAAATAACAACCCACATCGACAAAATAATCTTGTTCACCCAAGCAAGAAGGCCATTTTCCTAAGGATTCACAATCATCATTACACATATAATTACCATCTTTATCGGTAATCTTGCGTAGTGAAAATGCCCATTGATTACCTGCCTCGATGGTTTCCATTAGTGATTCAACATGGTCTGGTTCTAACCAGTTATCTTCATCCAAGAAACATACATATTCACCTTTGCAAAGATAGATGGATGCACCGTAGATTCGGTGGCCATTGTATCGGTCTGTTCCTGTTGCATAGGGTAATTCAATAACATCCAAACCAGGATAATCTTGTAGAATTACATGAGCTTTAGGATGAACACCATCAACCACCACAAGGTGTTGTATATTTTCGTATGTTTGGGATTTTACAGATTGGATTGCTTGCCTGAGGTAATGCGCTCCCGTGGTGGGAGTAATCACAGTCACTAATGGTTTCATAATTATTCTCTAGTCAGTTTTAGTATCTTCTCAATTTGTTTTTCTATTGCAGGTTTACGATTTGGCCAATATATGTATTCTTTATCTCCGGTCGAATGTAGTTTAGTGAGAAAAGGAACAATCATATTTTCCAATTGTTCCAATCTTGATTTATAATCTACAACCATATTCTCAACAGGTTTGGTAACCTTGTTTACTTCATTGGCAATACGAGCATTATAATCTTCTTCACTTACTGCGGAGAATCCAAAGTCATCTTCTTGTGTGGCATATTGTTTTGCCAGTTTATCAAAATCAATCAATCCCATAAATTACCTATGCGCTATATTTAATAAAAATACTACTATTCTTTGTTGCCGAAGAACCATAACCAAATAACCATTTTGTTATTGCAGATTGTTTCTTTTCTTTTAACATTGTATAACAGAAATCTATTCCTATGTATTTTGACATCCACCAGACTTGGTCTTTTCTTTGAGATTTTTTAGCCTCCATAATTAAATCCTCAACTTTTGCTCTGGATCCAGATAATTCTTTAAACATCGTTGCAAATTTTTTAAATGTTGCATCGGAAGGTTTTGCAATTTGCGATTGAAAGTCTTGAGGAAACATTAATTTTCCTCTTGTTATTCCTGAATCAATAGCAGATTGCATTACATTACCACCACCAATTTTTCCACCAGCAGCAGTTTTACCTTTGATTTCTCCTTGCCAAGAACTAGTTACTGGTCTACTGGAGAAATTTCTTAATTGTATTTCACCATCTTTACCTGAAGATTTAAATTGAATGTATATATCTTTTGAATCAAACATATTTTGACCTAATTTTATTCCAGTATATATTGCATTAGGAGGTTTTCCATTATTAAAAATTTCTGCATGGGGCGAACCTTTAGGAACTTTTTTAAGTGAAATTCCGATTAAATTGGTTTTTGCAAATTCATCATAAATGTATCCATTGTAATCTTGCAATGAATCCCAATCCGATTTAAAAATAAATCCTTTTTTTACCATCCAAATGTCTGCGGGATTCCATTTATCATCACCGACAATTCCACTAACTTTTCTAAATTTACCAAATTCAGAATATATTTGGCCAACTAATTTTCCACCACGATGAAATGTAAATTTTTGTGAAGAACTATCTGGAACATCATGAAATATTTGATTAGCTGTAACGATAACACTATGAAACCAATCGTCATCTAAACTTTTTAAACAAGAAGGTAAACTTCTATCACAATTGGCATCACCTATTGTTTTATCTGTTATTTGAGAAATGTCTGATAAACTTGTGCCCAAATATTGTCTTGTCGCACAGGCATAAGCTTGTAAACATTCTGCAAGAGCGGTTACCTCCGAACCTGCACCGGAACCCATTACTGGAGCTTGATTTACTTTAGTTGGAATTTTCATTTAAATACTCATAAGTTGTTTTTGGAGTATTTATTATACACATTTACCGGATAATGTCAATATTTGCACCATTTGTCCACACTTCTAAATCGGTACGAATACGACCTTCTCTTTGGAGTGTTTCAAAACGATTGGACGCTTTGTTTTTCCACCATGCAATAATGTTGTCAAACTCAAACTTATCATAGTTTTCATCTTTAATCAACACATCTGCTTTTCCGTTAACCACATCAACATAGTTCTTAAAACCATAGTTGGAAGTATAATACCTTTTCTTTTCGGTTAACTTCTTGGCATTATCAATCATTTCGTTGAACTTTGCCAGTTCTGGTGTTCCTTTTAATGCCATTTTGACCATACTGATAGTTTTCATTGTGGCCTTTAACTTCTTACTGGAACCCTCAGGATCAACCAAATCTTCACCTGTCTTTGATTCGATATACTCTTTCATCTTACGATAAGAATCACCGTCCATCATCGGAATGAAGTTACTGTCGGTCAATCCTCTGAATCTGATATAAGGTTTCATACCATCATATTGAGATACCGTTTTGGAACTACCATATAAACTGGTGGTTTCAAACAGGCATAGATTCATATTGTATTTCTTATTCAATACTTCACGGATGGTATGTGAACAACAGATTGCAGCCAAGAGTTTACCACCAAGATAATTGTAACCAAACGGTTGTGCTGGTACAATAGTGAACCCCATAATTGTGGTATTATTGAATGACTTTGCAAAACCTGGAGTTTGGGAAAATACTTGTTGAAGTAATTCATTTCTTGGTTTCATATTGATAACAGGAGAACCAAGACGGATGAATCCCAAAATCTTATTTGAATTCTTTTCATTGACCGCAAACTTCACACTTCTACCAGGAATTGAGGAAGGAGTAACGTGAGAGGAGATTACACGAATGTAATCGTCCCAACGAGAACTGTCCATTTCCATTAATTCAATATCCATATCTTTTGGGTGCATGGTGAAATCAGAAAATAAATCTTCCTCAAGGCCACAACCGGGTAAGGTGGTTGGCAACGCATCAATTTGAATCATTTTCTGACTACGCATATATTCATCAATGCGGTCAAAATTACTAAAATAATCATGCAATAGATTTGCACAATATAAAGCATCTTCTTTTTCTAATTTCATACTTTGAATCCATCAAATGATTTTTTAGGGTGTTGAATTTTATTATGCGAACCAACATGGCCAGCATCTGCAAGGCCTTGTTGTGCTGATTGTTCAACATCAAATAATTTCATCTTGGCTCTATCCACACCAATTGTAAATCGTTTATGGAATGTTGGGTCGTTATATCTATTTTTTAATTGTTTCACCATCATCTGGCCAAGTTCTTCCAATTCTTCGGAAGAAATCAAAGCAAACATCAAATCGGCGGTTGCAGGCAACCCGAAACTCTCACTCGTATCCTCCAAGCCAGGATCAGACGATGTGAATCCGCTTCTGGTAGTTTGAGTAGCAGATACAATAGGAACATTACATTCAACCGCAAGACCCCTAAGTTCTTCTGCGATGGACTTAACGTAAGTGTAAGAGTTAATATTCGCCCCAGCCTTGATACGAGAAGAACAACAGATATTAAGATAATCCACAAAGATAATGTCAGGCACGAAAGACCTTTTGAGATTGAGTTCATTTAATAATGTCCTGAAATGGATAGCTGAAGCAGCTGCTGTTGGATATTCTTTGATAATGAGTTTGCCGGTACACTTCTCACGGACACGAGCGACCTTCTTATCATATAAATCTTTGGGTAATTCCGATAAGTCACCAATGTCAGTATTCAAAAGGTTTGCATCAATACGTTCTGCAATCTTTTCTTCCGACATTTCTAGTGTGATGTAGAGAACATTCTTACCTTGTACCATAGCACTTGCGGCCACATGACACATAAACAAACTCTTACCAACACCCGTTCCAGCCAACGCAATATTGAGTGTTTTGTTCGGTAATCCCCCTTTTGTAATCTTGTTAAAATAGTCCAAGTCAAAGGGAATTCGTTCTTCTTTTCTATGATAAAAATCATAACGCTGGTCAGAATCATCAAGGTAATCGTGTCCCACTGAGTTATCAAAACTAATTGCTAAAGCATCCGAGAGTATTTTGGGAATCTGACCTTTATCATGCGCTTTGTCCTTACCGTCCAGAATTGAAATAGACCCCAATACAGCGTTATAAATGGCTTTCTCTTGGCAGAATTTTTCTGTTTTATCGACAAGCCATGGTATTTGAGATTCTTCTGATTTAGCCTTCTCAATTTCGTCAAGGTAAGTTTCACATCTTTGTACTTCATCAGACGTAAGATTACGCCTCTCTTTGACGGCAATAGAGATAGCTTCAATTGTGGGTGTTTTATTATATGTTTCGGTAAAAGAGGTGATTTCATCATATAAAGTTCTCTCAACACTATCCGAAAAATAATCTGTTTTTAGGAATGGTAATACTTTCCGTAAGTAATCATCATTGTAAATCAGATTCTTTAGTATCGTTTGTTCCAGCTTCATCAATAACTTCCTGCTCCATATTTGAGCTCATAATTTCTACAAGTAAATCACCAAGATAATTCTTAAAATCTGCATCCTTTTCCAACTTCTTTGGTTTCGCCACGGTGGATTCTAACACATCGTAACCAAAAAGTAAATAGACAAGGTCATTCTTTTCCTCAAATTTTACTTTACCATACTTAAAAATGGTATCTTTATATTGCCCATCCAGAAGTCGGATGTGTACCGCAGCCGGATCATTTTTTGGATAAATGTAACAATAATCAAGGCCTTCAATCATCTTCCACTCCGTTTGAAGTAACAACATCATCAAAAATATTTTCAGAACCACCTTGCATAATGTCACCGGCTGCAATTTGGTATTTGCTTTGTACTGATTCTTGGAACTTTTTGTTTTTAAGAATTGGCATCCAGAAATCAGCAGTATCGGTTTCTTTAATACGATACTTTTTATCTTCTATAACACCATCCTCGTCCACCTTTGAGTACCAACCATTAGATGGTTTAACAACAAATCCACTATCAATTGCAATATCAAGTAACCCACTCCAACGGCTAATGCCACCATCATGACGAACAGTAACAGGGATTTTAGATTTTTCTCGGACATATCGGGACTTCTCCACATTAATAATAAAGTTATATCCAACAACTTCAGTACCTTCTTTTTCTTGCTGGCGCCCAATAACAAAAATGTTATCGGCAGAATAGTATGAACCTGTTCCACCACCAACGATTGCTTTAGGAAACATACCAATTTCCATGTATGTGTGATTTACTACAACCATTGGAATATCTTTAAGATTCAAATGAGGAGTTACCATACGGAATAAAGATTTGACTGCTTTGGCTCTCGACATATCACCAACAGTTTTACCATCAAGTGCATCATTCACTTCTTTAATGGATGCTAAGTTACCAATTGAATCCACTACAATGATGAGGTGTTCACCCCGTTCAACTTGATTCAGCTGTTGCATGATATCAATTTTTAATTGTTCAATGTCAGTAAGAGGTGTATGTAAAACTCTGGAGGTATCAATACCAAAAGAATCAAAATAAGACTGAGGAGTGCCAAACTCCGAATCATAAAAAAGTAACGCTGCATCAGGATATTTGTCCAAGTAAGATTTGGCCATCAACAATGAAAATGCTGTCTTGAAATGTTTGGATGGACCTGCCCACATTGTAAGACCTGGTGTTAAACCACCATCTAATCGACCACTTAATGCCACATTGATAATGGGCACCGAGGTGGGAATCATATCTTTGTTTGTGAAGAATTTTGATTTCGACAGAATAGCCGAATCTTTAATACTACTATTTTTTTTAATTTTATCTAAAATGCTCATTTATTTCCCTTTTCACGAAATGCCAATTCAGCATCATAATCATACTTAGGTTCTAATTTTTTAACCGGTTCTTCACGATAAACACCTTCGGCTATATGTGTTGTTATCTTTTCTTCCTGTGGCATTGACGCCTCGACTGTAGTGATGTTTTCTTTTTTGATTTCAATCTTATCACTCTCCCGTTTTTCATCTTTTTGAATTGCTTCGTTATACAACTCAACAGGTTCAGATACCGAAACGGGAATTGAAACTTCTTCTTTCTCATCTTTTTGCCTTAAAGAAATATTTCCTGCTATCAATAATAACACAGCTAGAGGGTCAAATACAAGCATAATCGTAAAGATTACCAATCGAACGGCTTTATCTAATGCACCATCACCTGTACCAAAGAACATATCTGCCACATACTTGATTGGTCCAACATCCGCATTTAATTTATTTTCGGATTTTAATAGAGGCAATCTTTGTTTGTTTATTGTGGTAAGTTCTTTTTGTGTCGTTTGTATTTGTCTATCAATACTCGCAGATGCCGTTTCTGGATTACCAGCCCGTTTCAACAAGTAATCTAATCTTTCAGTAGCATTTTTCTCTTGTTTGTTTAATACTTTTAACTCAGCAGAATTAGCACCAGAATCTAATGTAGAATCAATATGTGATTTGGCCAAGAAACCAAAAATACCCATTGATGTGAGTAACATTAAAACGACCACAGCAAATACCAAATATGTTTTTAATAACTTAGGTGCAACTTTCCAATTACGATATAACCAAGAGGCAGTAACCAACTTGGCAAATTCCAAAGTAGAACCCATAAACACGACAGGCCAAAAAGCACCTGCAAATATTAATGCTAATCCTAATACTGAATAGTATGCAGCCATTCCCGATAATAGAAATGCTGCTAGAAATGTTAAGTACATCATGAGAAGAAATCCTCTATCGAACTAGTTTTTTCGGTAGACCATTTCATACAATCTAAAATAACTTTAATAGGTTCTAAAAATGCCTTATCAAACTGCATATCGTAATCAATATACTCTTGTAGATTAAATTCTTTAGGTAAACGAGATGGATATGATATGACCGTATCCTTAAATGGATTAGGCATCTTTAGATAAGTGAACTTGACTTTCTCACCTTCTTGTATCAATGGATACTTTTTGGTAAGTTTCATCACCTTCAAATTATGATTGTAATGAATTGCTCCTTTTACATGGATTGGAGTACCTTTCTTATACAAGGTCACCGGATCCGAATAATTATTTAGGCCATTTAGGCCACGGGGGAAGGAGATTTCTTCTACGGGTAAGGTTTTGAACTCTGCTCTAAAGTCTGCAATAAAGGTGTGTATATCTTCCTGTGTTCCATTCACCATTAGTTTAATGGCTTCTTTCATTTTCTCACGAATGGCAGATGGTGTGGAAGATTTAATCATCTCCAATCCCATTACCTTCATTTGGGGTTCATTGTATTGAACGCCTTCGTTATTATATACATTCAGAATATATCGTTTCTTGGCAGTCCAAATACCTTTATCCGAAAGACCTTCTCGTTTCATTTGCATCTTCTGGTCATATGCGTGGACATATTTGGCCAATTCATTGTATGACACATCAATATAAGGTTCAAGTTTTTCCTTACAGATTTTATCCATAAGTGAAATGACTTTTTGTTTATCTGATTTATCTTTAATGAACTTGTCAACCAATTCACCCATACGGAGATAGATTGAATCTGTATCTGATGCGATTACATAATCTACATTTTCTGAAACAAGAATCTTATTCATCCAAGCATTAATCTTGGCTTCAATCCACCGAATACTTAATTGTCCAGCAGTTGTAACAGCAAGAGCCATACGCAAGTCGTAAAACCTAAAATACTGGCTTCCCAAAGCACCATATGCTGAGTTAAGGGAGACCTTTTTAGCCAATTGAAGATTGTCATACCGAGCGATTCGTTTTTCGATATCATATTTTTTGGAATCATCCTTTTCATGTTCATATTCCTGTTTTGCTTGCAACATCATCTTCTTAAACTTCTTACGATCCTCATACATTTCTTCCATCATCTTAGGTAAGAAACCTTGATGGTCGGTTCTGAAGAATTGACCATTTGGAGTAAGTGTTGCATTTTGAAGTTTGGACAAATCAACTTCTTTTGCCAACATCTTATTAACATGAACTCCAGAAGAAATAATCTCACGCATTTCTGGTGTATAGTTTTCGGGTTCAATCAGAGTTTCTGGAGAAACGTTATACTGCATCATAAGGTGGGGGTAAAGTGAATTTAGGTCAAAGCTGGCGACATAATGGTGCATACCAACTTGAACTTCTTTAACATAGGCACCTTCAAACATTCCATCTTTTTCTTTGTGAACTTTAGGTGGAACAATGATATTATCTTCCAACAAACGATTATATGTCAACGCATCCCACATACGAGTTTGTGCAAACACATCTTCATAGTTTGTTTTGGTATCATATGCTAGAGTATAAGCCAACTCTAATAGTTTTAACTTATCTTCCAAACGAATAATCAATTGAACGTCTTTGATGTTATATTCAATAAACTTTTGAAAATTCAAACGATAGAGTGAGTATAGATTATCATATTCATCATAAGAGATTTTACCTTCACCCAATTCAACCTGTGCAATAGCATCTAAACGATAAGATTCTTGTGACTTACCACCTGGTGCATACCATTTGTATAGTTCTATGTAATCTAATGAAGCAAGGCCTGAAATCTTATACTCAATCAATTCACGACCATTAATTGTGGTCTTACGTTCGTAGATATTATTCCATGGAGATAATTTCTTGGTTTCATCTTCACCAAGAATTTTACGAAAACGATTTACGAGATAAGGTATATCAAAGAACTTGGTATTCCAACCTGTGATGGTGTCTGGTGTCTTTAACTTCCAAAGTTCCATGAATCGCTTGCAAAGTGTATATTCATCTTTACACTTCACATAGATTTCTTCGCCTTGTTTTTCGTAAATACCACAACCAAACACATAAGTCGGTCCATGTAAATAGGTAATACAAATTGCGGTGATAGGTTCATTGGCTTCGTAAGGATCAGGAAATCCATTTTCGGAACCCACCTCAATATCGACTACGGCAGTTAAAATCTTTTCTTCGTCCCAATCAACCATGCCTTTATGGTTCTCACCGATATAAGCATATTCAAAAGCGGAGTTACCATAGATTTTAACACCACTAGATACACCATCGAATTGTTTGATGTAATCTCTGGCTTCACGAATGCCACCAAAGATTTTTTGGTCGAGGTAATCACCATCCAAACTTGTGATATGTGTTATTCTTTTAGAAGGAACATAAAGTGAAGGAGAATATTCAATTCTCTGTTTTACTCTTTTTCCATCAATGACACCACGATAAAGGATGTTATTACCTGATACTTGAACATTTGTGTAGAAAAAACTCAATTTAGCCTGTGATTAGTTGTTTTGCTGGTGGAAGAACAATACCAGAACCAAAGATTTGGTTGTAGTTGGTAATAAAATCTTCCGCTGGAACATAGGAGTATACTACATTTCTCTTAGCTAAGGCAATAGTTGCACCTGATTTTTGTTCAGAATGAATTGGGAATGGTGAAAAACCAACAGAAGGTTGGCCATCTTTACCACGAACAGTAACGATACCAACGGGATTAATTAATACAAATTCGGTATCCGATTGAGATTCGATTTCACCGAGAACATCTTCTCCAGTAATTAATTTTAGTGCTAATACTTCCATAATAGTTTTCCTTTGATAAAATAATAATCCAATTGACAATTATACTATACAATGCATTTAATGTCAATCATTATTGGTGGTAGGTATACATTATTATTTTCTTAATGAAGAACTTATGTTGGAAGTATCGAAATATCCATCGGTGGAAGAACATAAACTATTACTACGAGAATATGTTAGAAAGATTGGAAGAAGGAAAGCCCGATAATTGGGACGGTACTTATCGAGCCACTTCTAAGTAGTTAAGCGTAAGTGTCAAAAGAAGAAGCTACTTCTTCATGAACACACTCACCATCTTGATTGTAAATACGGACTCCATCATTGTCAAACGATGAAGCGTAGATAGCAAAATCTTTAGCTTCTTGCAATGATTCAAAAGAATTGGTGTAGGTGGTTAGTGTTCCGTTAACCCAACGATGGCGTTTTACGTGGTGATGCGACATTCTTATTCTCCTAAAAAAAGTATTTATTCCAGATTTTTTTCGTATTATTTGTATACATCTTCAATTTATATTGATTTAGTTTTGCATTAATTTGCGGGAAATAATATGTCCTCAACAATGTATCACTAATATCTTTACTGTCTGTCGGATCAGCATTAAACAATTCGGTTGACCATGGAATTTCTTTACTTCCAACCAACGGCACACCTTGACTGGTCAAATCTGCACCAACAATATTAAATGTTTCAGAGAAGTTACATTGCATACCAATATCCATAGATGCACAAAGTTTTAAGAATTCTTCTCTCGGTGTCCATTGATGATTTATCAATTGATATTTTTCAAAAGGAAGTTGTTGAAATAAACCTCGTAGATTATTTTTAACTGAATCGCCTTTCATTTCAATACGACCAGCATTAACATGAAATCTTAATTTTTTACCAATTCTGTCAGCAAAATCCATAGCACCAAAGACTTGAACTAAGTGATTTTTCAATGGACGGATTGCACCAAAACAGGCAACATCAATCGTATCTTTGTTTTTATCAAATGGTTTATGTACAAAATTTTGAGGATAATAATTTGGTAAATAAATTGTTTTTTCTTTACCAATATAAAATTCAATTTCTCTCAACATTCTTGGCGCATTACAAGCAATAATAATATTCTTGAATCGTGCATATTCAGCAATCCAATCCATCGCCATTCCTTCTCCTGCCATAAAAGGCATTTCGGAATGTAGGCGAATAATCCATTTTACATTTGGATGTAATTTTTGAAGAATTGCAAATTTGGTAGGAACAACCCATAATGCTTCGATGATTACATGGGTTGGTTTATATTGATATACTTCTCGGTCAATTGAATTATTGTCGGGAACAACAACCATTTTTGATTCGAATCCGGAATCAATCATCATGTCGTTCATAAATTTGGCTGAATTATATAAGCCTGTGCTTAGGCCAATATTTGAATGTAAAGTAGCGCTATAATCTTCTCGGCGTTTCAGTATGAATAATAGTTTGGACATGATGATATCAAATTATGGGATTAAAATTTTATTTATACAATCCTAATGTGACAAAAAAATTACAAAACTTAACGACCTCGGCCGGCTTTCCTCATTACAGTTGGCTTAGGAACAAATTTTGGTTTGTTAATTTTAGGAGCAGGTCCTACTTGTTTAAGTTGACGAACTTTTTGTAATTGTTCTTCACGAAATTTTTTATCTTCCGACATGAAATCTCCTTATTGGTTGCGGAGGATGGATTCGCACCACCGACATCCGGATTATGAGTCCGGCGCTCTTCTACTGAGCTACTCCGCGCTAACTTTTAACCGTAAATGAAAACTACATCATCAATTGGAACAACATAGGTTTCATCTTCAACCTTTACTGCTTTATTCCAATTTAAAAGAACTTCATCACCAATTGCAACTTCATCAACCTTAGGTCCAAGAGCAATCACTCTTGCTCTATCTGGACCTTCAGCAGTTTTTAAAATTAATCCTGATGCTGTAGTTTTTTCTCCAGCAACTCTGGATACAATAATGTTGTCACGCAAGGGTTTCATAATTTACCTTCTATTAAAATATACAATTTATTTATACTAGTCATTATTGAGAATACTGTTTGGTGTTTAAGAGCCGTGTAGTAGTTAGACGTTTAAGGTCATCTCTTTCGAGCCTTGCTACCGATTCTCCTGATGTTGGCGTTACGAATCCTCTCAGCATAAGATTCTACCTCAATTAGTGGGTTGCGTTAATCAGGATGGTGATGTTCCCTAACAGTTGGGATTGCTTAATCTTTCTCTCACATTCTCAATGATGACTGATGTAGGCCGGTGGGGTATCTGACCAGTTTCTAGTCTGCCCATCCTCCGTTTACTTTCCTTGCCTACAACAATCAAACTGGAGCGGGATATCAGAATCGAACTGATAACGGAAGATTGGAAATCTACAGTTTTACCATTAAACTAATCCCGCATAAATCTGGAGCGGTGGCCTAGATTCGCACTAGGTGAGTAGATTGGACACCTACTCTGGTTCTATACCCCAACCGCATTATTACTTTTCTTTTCTATCTTTTTGCTTTGCGTAAATTCTATCCATCAAATCTAACAATTCCTGTTTGGTTAACATTCTACCCCATTGAGGAACTGTATTTGCTTTTGGTGTTACAACTTCTTCTTTTTTCTTTTTCATTCTGAAGCTACTGGCTCTGCATCCTTACCAAATTTTTGGGTCTGTAAACGTTTTGCAATAGCTTTCTTAATCTTAGGAATATGTTTCTTACGGGCACCATCTAACAGTTTTGATAATTGTTCGATGTTCAAAGGACCTAAACGGGTCTTGCCAGTTTTGGTTAACATTGGATTTGCCTTACGAGTTCTTTGATTCGTACCTTTTGTTGCCATAATATAGTCCTCTAATCAATAAATTTGGAGCGGTGCCTTTGGTTTGCACAAAGTTTTTTAAGAGGGTATCCTAAACTGTTCTATCTACACACCGCATTGTCCTGCTTACCGGTTACAGGGACACCACTTTACTGGCGCCGGAAGTTTTGCTGTTTCCCAACAGTAAATACTATTATATACTTATGTATGTTAAATGTCAATACATATTCTGGTATACTTGGTGCCCCCACCATGATTCGAACACGGGACATCCTCATTACAAGTGAGGTGCTCTACCAACTGAGCTATAAGGGCAATTTTGGTGGGCCAAAATAGAATTGAACTATTACTCAACCGATTATGAGTCGGACGCTTTACCATTAAGCTATTGGCCCTTATTATAATATCTTGCTAAATTTTCTTTACTCCAACGACCATTACCTCTATTTGCACCAGCAAAAGTTTCAGTTTGGCTATGGCAGTTAGGACAAATTAATCTTAAATTATCAAGATTGTTATTGTATGGATCTCCATTAATATGGTCAACCTGTAATACGATTTCTTTTCCTAACCATTCATTTAAATTACAACATTCACAACGATAACCTTTTATTTCTCCTAATAATCTCCTTATCATGGGCCTATTAGACAATTTTCCCTCTAACAATTTCACGAGGTTTTTTTCATCTGCTAGTTTTGACCTATGGTCACCTTGACATTGATTATTACAATATTTGTGATTGTAAGTATAACCTTTAAATGGTATATTATTACCACAACTTAAACAATGATATATCTTATTTTTCTTAGACATGGTTAAAGCACTCCTTTATTATATTTATGCTTTAACCATTTTAAATGGTCCGTCCAAGAGGAATCGAACCTCTATCAATTGCTTAGAAGGCAATTGCACTATCCGTTGTGCTATGGACAGAATTATTATAGTGAAGTGTATTATGGTAACCTTGATTAGAGGTAATCTTTTACACCACTCCGTCAGATTAGATTATATGGTTAATCAAGCCAATAACAAGTCTTGGGAACAATACACTTCACTATAATAATTCTTTTTAGATTTCTCTAAACGCCTTATAGCTTTGTTACTTTTTTTGTGACTCCCTGCTTTACGAAACAATGCCAATTTGACAAGGTAGTTTCGAGGTTGAGGAGTTTTTTTCTTCTTCATAATACTCTCCTAAGGTTTATTTTTACCACACCATGTGTCTGTTTGAGAATGACAATTTGGACATAATAATCTTAAATTATCTTTAAGATGGTCCGAACTATCTCCATTTTTATGGTCTAATTGCATTACAATTGGTTTGTTATTATGTTCAGTAATTCCACAACAAGAACATTTATTCTCAAAAACACCATCACGAATTAATCGTTTTCTCAATTTATTAGTTTGATAATGTGGATGTAATCCTTCCAATATTTCATTAGTTGGAATTTTTAATCCATCTCCACCACCATTACTGAATTCTAAACCAAGCATTTTACATTTTCTCCAAATGGTAATACTTGGTACTTTAAATTTTACCGCTAATTTACCTAAATGTTTTTCTTGATTATAAGCCTCAATTAATTCACTATCGGTAAAACTATTTTGCCTTTGTTTCATAATAATCTCCTTTACTTATATTTAGTAATAGCAGATTTCAAATCTGGTGGGTCGTACTGGGATCGAACCAGTCGTGCCAGAAGCGGCGGGTTTACAGCCCGCTGAATCACCATTGATTCTTCCGACCCAAAATTTGGTACTCGATAGCAGAGTTGAACTGCTCTTACATGGATGAAAACCATGTGTCCTAACCGATAGACGAACCGAGTAAACGACCATTATACTAGACAATGAATAGTTTGTCTAGTAATACTTTTGGTATTGTTGTTTTGGTACAACACTTTACAAATACAGTCTATAGGTTGTAAAATACAAATACAGGGCATAGACTGTTAAAACTTGGCATCCCGCTACGGAATCGAACCGCAACTAAGGCGTTTGGAGTGCCTTGTGCTACCACTACACCAGCGAGAATCGGAAAACAAAAAACCCAAGATGTTTAGTCTTGGGTTCGTATAAACTTTGTTACTTAAAAATTTACAAACGAACCCCACTACACCATGTTCCTGATGTATGATAATTGGAGATGTTTATTAAAATATTTTTCATGTTCTTTTATATAGGTTACTTTTTTTATTTCCAACCTAATTTTTTCGTTTCAATTTCCGCATTTGGATTAGAAATGCCTTCAAATACTTTCCACAACTTTTCTTTAGATGCAAATTTTGTAAATAATCCAGGTTCCATGCCATGTGCTTCTACTTCCCATGGCTGAACCCAATAATCAATATCATC
>Ga0208872_1000634_pt1 | contig 24435 bp, 31 predicted proteins | sample CryBogCBH12Aug08_FD_185508 | JGI IMG/M metagenome (GOLD analysis project Ga0208872, IMG submission 185508) | Freshwater microbial communities from Crystal Bog, Wisconsin, USA - CBH12Aug08 (SPAdes) | ecosystem: Environmental > Aquatic > Freshwater > Lake | place: Crystal Bog, Wisconsin, USA...
TCACACCGAAAGGTGTCATCGAATTGCCAGCCGCGATGAAAGGCAAGACCGGCCTGGAGAACATGACCGAAGCCCAACGCCCTGACCGTGGTCCCGGTGACAGAGGCGGAGGCAACGGCGGCGGTCGCGACAACCGTCCACCACGCAACCAATGAAAAGCGAGCCGTGAAAAGCATTTTCATCATCGTCGCCATGCTGGCCGGCAGCGCTGCGTTTGCGCTCGATTTCAATTCTCCCCTGGAGAAACTTGCCGGCGACTTCCAGTTTACCGAAGGCCCGGTCTGGATTGCCGCGAAAAACGAATTGCTCATTAGTGACATCCCAGCCAACCGGATCATCCGCTTCAAAGACGGCAAGTTCGAAACCTTCCGCACACCCAGCCACAACTCCAACGGTTTGACGCTCGATAAACAAGGCCGGATCATCGCTTGTGAACACGGCTCACGCAGCGTTACTCGAACCGAAGCTGACGGCACCATCACTACGCTCGCCGATCACTACGCCGGTAAGCGCCTCAACAGCCCGAACGATGTCGTCGTCAAGAGCGACGGTGCCATCTACTTCACCGATCCGCCGTTTGGCGTGCGGCGAGGCGAGCAAGAATTGGAATTCCAGGGCGTTTATCGCATTGCGCCCGATAGTAAGACGCTGACCCTGGTCGCGCGGGATTTCGTCAAGCCGAACGGACTCGCGTTCACACCCGATGAGAAAGTGCTCTACATCAACGACACCGAACGCGGCCAAATTCGCGCTTTCGATGTTGCCGTCGATGGCGGCTTGAGCAACGGCCACATTTTCACGACCAACGCACCCGGTGCTGACGGCATGAAAGTTGACCTCAAAGGCAATGTCTATTGTGCCTGCAAACCCGGGGTGATGATCTTTGACCGCACCGGTAAACATCTTCACACTTACACCCTGGCCGACCAACCCACCAACCTCGCGTTTGGGGACAGTGACTGGAAAACAATCTTCATCACCGCCCGTCACAGTCTCTATCGCGTCCGAGCAACTGTGCCGGGAATCAAGGTGCCGTAAGAGATTTCAATGCATGAAAGTCGAGCAACAACCACTTATTTAACCATGAAACAAACACTGATCATCCTCGCCATGTGCGCCACGTCGGCCTTTGCCTACGAGCGGTTGCAAGGTCCGACCGAACTGCTTTTCTGCGACACGAACCAAGCACAGCCCGGCTACACGCTGTTCGGCGTTGGCAACCGGACTTTCCTGCTCGACCTGCAAGGCCGCGTGGTTCACACCTGGCCCGTCGGCACGAATCCGCATTTGCTGGAAAACGGCAATGTCCTCGACGCGTCGAAGGATGATCCGAGTGGTTTTCAAGGTTTCAAGGAAGTGGACTGGGACGGTCACACGGTCTGGGAATACACCGAGAATCGCGCGGACTATGCGCCGCATCACGATTGGGTGCGCATCTTCAACAAAAAGCTCAACGCGCCGACCACGCTCTATATTGCGAACAAATCCATCTCGTATGCTGATGCCGTCGCCGCCGGCGGCGACCCGAAGAAAGTTTCAATGGATGGTGGCCAGATGGACGCCATCGTAGAAGTGGACATGCAGGGCAACGTGATTTGGGAATGGTGTTTCTTCGATCACGTCGTGCAGGATTTGGACGCGACGAAGCCGAACTACGTCGGTGCGGGCAAAACCATCGCGAATTACCCGGGTCGTATTAACATCAACATGCCCGGCAAGCCGCTACGGCGCGACTGGCTGCATTGCAATACGCTTGATTACAACGCGACTTCAGGTCATCTCGTCATCAATTCCGTGCAGGGCGAACTTTACGTGATTGACCACGACGGCACTTTTGTCGTCGGCGACGCAAGGGCGAGTATCGCCAAAGCTGCCAGCCCGGCGGGAGATTTTTTGTATCGCTTCGGCGATCCCGCGCGCTACGGCCAGGGCGAGCCGCCGAAGATTTTGGAGAACTGGGACAACGCGACGACCGGCGACAAGCAGATGGGCGGCTCGCATCACGTCTCGTGGATTCCGCCGGGCCTGCCGGGCGCGGGACATCTGCTCGTTTTCAACAACGGCCAGTATCTTTACCAGCGCACGCCGGGTTCTTCGATTCTGGAAATCAATCCGTTCCTCGACGCGGACGGCCGCGACACCGGCAAGTATGTGAACCCGCCCGTCGCCGGCTACCGGCGCGAAACCTACGACAAAGACACGCACAACGCGCCGCGCCAAATCTCCAAGCAAATCGTCTGGAGCTATCGTTCGCTCAACAGCCACGGTTTCTTCAGTCACATCGGCGGCAGTGCGCAACGGTTGCCGAACGGGAATACATTCATCTGCTCCGACACCGAGGGCCATTTTTTCGAAGTCACTACCGACGGCAAACTCGTATGGGAATACATCAATCCTGTCACGCGCGATTTCGGCACGGTGAAAGTGCTGTCAGACGCGCTGCCGATGGTGAACAGCGCCTTCCGCGCATTTCGCTTCGCGCCGGATTTCCCCGCGTTTAAAAATCGCGATTTGAAACCGCTCGGCACGATCACGGACGCCTTTGCGCAAGCGCCGCATCCGAAGCGTGCACCCGGAGACAGGCCGCAAGGCCAAGGCGGTCGCGGCAATGGACGTCAACGCGGCGGAGACAATTCTGACAACCGCCCACCGCACGATGGCCTGCGCGGCGGAGACCGTCCACAGCCTTAAACAAACTTGAGCGCGTGTGAAAACCGTGAGATTAACTTTTAATCCATGAAGCAAATGAAGCCGTTTACATTTCTTTCCAATCGCCGAAAATTTCTTGGTGCACTCGCCTCAACGCTGGCGTGGCTTTCTTTGCCAAGCTTCGCGCAAAACAACGAACCGCCACGAAAAAAGAAAGGGGGACAAGGCGGCGGCGGGGGTGGTGGTCGCGGACGACGCGGTGCGCAGGATTATGTGCTGCCGCCGGAACTCGCGGCGTTCAGTTGGCTTTCGCTCGTGCTCGGTCGTGTCACGGACAAGTCGGTCACGGTGAGCGCGGTGGCAAATGAAAACATCGAAGGTTTTTTTGAATACGGGACGTCTGCCGGAAATTACACATATAAAACGGAGCTGATAAAATTTGCGGCGACAAAGCCAGTCGAGGCCGCGTTGGAAAATCTGCAGCCCAACACGCAGTATTTTTACCGGCTACAATTTCGCAAGCCCGGCGAAACCAATTTCACTGCGCGACCAGAGGGCCAGTTTCACACGCAGCGCGCTGCTGGTAGCACGTTCACCTTCGCGATCCAGGGCGACTCGCATCCGGAGCGTCCGCAGATGAGCGAGCCGAATTTGTATGCGCGCACGTTGCAGAACGTCGCCAAGGACAAACCGGATTTTTACATCTGCATGGGCGATGATTTCAGTGTCGCGCCGATTCGCGAAGTTTCTTTCAATGCCGTGGCTGAACGCTACACGTTGCAACGGTCATTCCTCGGCCTGGTTGCCCAATTCGCTCCGGTGCTTTTGCTGAACGGCAATCACGAGCAAGCCTCATTGTTCAATTTCAACCAGACCGATGATCGCCATGCTGTCGCGGTTCACGCCCAAAATGCGCGCAATCAGTTTTTTCCGACACCCGCCCCGGACGGATTTTATTCCGGTGACGCAGAGCAACTGAACGGCATTGGTCTTCGGAAAGATTATTGCGCGTGGATTTGGGGCGATGCCTTATTTGTCATCCTCGATAACTACTGGCATTCACCCGCACAGGTGGACAGCGGGTTTCGCGAGCAGGAAGCCGGCGGCGGCAAAGGCGGGCACGGACAGCGCGATTGGTGGGCGATGACCCTCGGTGATGCGCAGTATCAGTGGTTTAAGCGCACGCTCGAAACGAGCAAGGCGAAATACAAATTTGTCTTCGCGCATCATGTCATGGGTTCAGGTCGCGGCGGCGTGGATGAATGTGATTTATATGAATGGGGCGGACACGACCGGAATGGAGCTTACGAATTCAAGCAGCGGCGTCCGAATTGGGAATTGCCCGTGCATCAGCTCATGGCCAAGCACGGCGTCACGATTTTCTTTCAAGGCCATGATCATCTTTTTTGCCGGCAGGAACGCGACGGCATCATTTATCAGGAGGTGCCAATGCCCGCTGACCATGGTTATGCGACATACAACGAGCAGCGTTACGAGTCCGGCGTGAAGCTGCCCAACTCCGGTCACTTGCGGGTGACCGTCTCGCCGGCAAACGTGAAGGTGGAATACGTCCGCAGCTTTTTGCCGAAGGATGAGACCGCGCGGAACAAGACCGGCGACATTGCGCACAGTTACACGGTCAAAGCCAAATCCCTCCATGCGTAGAATTTCTTTCTTTTTCCTGTCGGCGGCTTTTACGTTTGGTTATCTGACAACTAACGGGCAAAGCGAACGGCTCAAAGGCGATCACGGCCATCGGGCACCTTCGGGCACGAATTTTTTTAACGTCACCGTCCCGGTGCATGATTTCGATTTGATTCTCGCGCGGCCGGAGAGTCATGCCATCACGATCAGTGCACTGGCATATCGTAACTTGGAGGCTTGCATTGTTTACGGGACCCAGTCCAGCGCATGCACGAACCAGACTTCTTTGCGAATACTCAAAGCCGGCACGCCGGGTGAATTCGTTCTCGCGTCACTCCAGGCCGACACAAAGTATTTTTATCGGTTTTGCTGGCGGTCTGCCGGCTCGGCCTCATTCACCAATTCTGCGGAATCGTCGTTCCACACCGCTCGCGCGCCGGGCACAAGCTTTACCTTCACCATGACGGCGGACGCGCATCTGGACGAACACACCAGCGCGGAAGTTTATCAACAAACGCTCGCGAACATCCGTGCCGATGCGCCGGATTTTCACATTGATCTCGGCAATTTGTTCATGACCGATAAACACGCCACGCGTGAGGAAGCAGCGCGGCAGTATCTCGCGCAACGCTTTTACCTCAATCAGATTGGTTCGCCATTGTTTCTTACCCTCGGCGTCCACGATGGTGAAGCCAGCCGCAATGATGATGGTTCGCCGGACAGCCTCGCCGCGTGGTCGAACGCCATTCGCAAAAAATATTTTCCCAATCCCCAGCCGGACAATTTTTACACCGGTGATTCGGCACCGCGAGCGCCCAGTGGACTTTTGGAAAATTACTATGCTTGGACGTGGGGCGACGCACTGTTCGTGGTGCTTGATCCGTATCGTTACTCGCTACGCTCAGGCGGACGCAACAGCGATGGCTGGGCATGGTCACTTGGTCGTGAACAATACCACTGGCTGGCGCAAACCCTTTCGGCGAGCAAGGCAAAATACAAATTTATCTTCATCCACAATCTGTTGGCAGGTGACCAGGCCTCGCGCGGCGGCGTGGAAATCGCCGGGTTCAACGAGTGGGGCGGCAAGGACCTGGATGGAACCGAAGGCTTTGCGCTACATCGTCCTAGCTGGCCGATGCCTATTCATCAACTGCTCCGGCGTAATCGCGTCACAGCGGTTTTTCGCGCGCACGACAATTTTTACGCGCGGCAAGAACTCGATGGTATTCCTTACATCATGATTCCGCAGCCGAGTTTTGCCGGGAACGACCGCATCCGCGACCTGCAAAACTATGGTTACAAGAAGGGAGTTTTTCTAGGTAACTCCGGTCATGTGCGTGTCACGGTTACGCCTGAAAAAATGGTTGTAGATTACGTCAAGTCCCTGCCCGGCGGCCCAGTGGTGGACAACTGCGTGATGGCCGCACATTAAATATTGGTTCCAGCCATATGCCTCACAGGCTAAGGATGAACTAGTTTAGGCGAAGCGGCTGACTGACTAAACTCAGACGCACAATGGTTAATGTATTTTGAATCTAGTAGCTGCCAAGGGAAGAGCAGCAGGTTTGATTCTCCATTTCCTCAGCCACTCCATTGCAGATTCCAAAATTTCCATATAAACCGTGTTTGTTTAGGGATGCCTTACTGCGGTTACTGCGGGTTGGTGTGAGGTTATCCGGCATTCGTTGCAAGTTTGCACAGCTTAAAAACAGATGAATTAGTCGTGGAATAAAACACATAAATCCCCTGCTTGCGCCGAGTTAAGATGCCGCTGTCGGTCAGAATCTTGAGGTGTTTGGAAACATTCGCTTGGGACAAGCCAGTGGCGGCGATCAACTCGGTCACATTCTTCTCGCCATTACCGGCGGCATAAATCAATTTGAGGCGGCTGACTTCCTCTAATGCGCGAAACTTCACGGCCATCAACTCGATGGCTTCGCCAGTCAGGTTTTGAAATAAGCAGTTCTTTGGCATGATGACGGGATTAAAAAGTTGCGGCTTGTTGCAACTTGGTATGCAAATATAATCACGTTGTCAAATTGCATGACCAATCCACTCAACCCCGAAACGCCCGATGCCGAGCTGGTGCGACTGGCCAAAGCTGGCGAGTTGGACGCTTTCGAGGCGTTAACCAACCGCTACGAGCAGCGGGTTTATGGGCTGGCCATACGGATGCTCCGGCAGGAGCAGGATGCGGAAGATGTGACGCAGCAAACTTTTTTAAGCGTGCTGGAAAATCTGGAAGGGTTTCGCGGTGAGGCGAGTTTTTCCACCTGGGTGCTGCGCATCGCTAGCCATGCGGCGCTCAAAATCATCAGGAAGCGCAAGGGACTGAACACCGTTTCGTTGGAAGAAGCGACGGAGCCATCCGACACCCTCGATTCCATCCCGCACCCGGAATTTATCGCCGACTGGCGGCAGTCGCCGGAACATTTGGTGGACCGGAATGAAGTCCGCCGTTTGCTGGACGAGGCATTGACGCGACTGGATGAGAAGCATCGTTTGGTTTTTTTACTGCGCGACGTGGAAGGTTTGTCCATTCAGGAAACCGCCGCCGCGCTCGATTTAAGCGAGGGTAATGTGAAGGTGCGGCTGCTCCGTGCCCGGCTGCAATTGCGCGAGGAATTGACCCGTGTGTTGGGCGATCCGGCGCGGCAGTTGATCCGATCGCACCACCACCACGAATGAAAACTTATTTTGCCACAAACCTTGTAACTTTTGACCTACTCATGGCTCGGTCATTAAAGAGAAAAACACCATGAAGTGCAAAGAACTGTTGGCGATGTTGAATGAATACGTGGACGGCACGGTGGATCCAGCGGTCTGTGCGGAGTTTGAGAAGCACATGGCGGGTTGCAACCCGTGCCAGGTCGTCGTGGACAACATCCGTAAGACCATCACACTTTACAAAGACGGCCAGCCGTATGCGATGCCCATTCAATTCCGCGAAAAGATGCATGACGTCTTGCGCAAAAAGTGGAAGGAAAAATTTTCAGCAAAGTGATTCCGTTGCTGTTTTGCACCTTTATTCCTCATGCGACTGACGCTTCACACCTAGTTTTCAGTTTCGAGTTATGAAATCATATCGGGATAGGGCTACGGTAGCGTGCGCAACCGGTAGAACTGCGCAGGCAGATTCGCGTTGTTTGTCCATGTGGTGATGTTGGTGGTCACCAATTGCGCCGCGCCAGAATTTGTCCAGTTTAACAGATTGGTGCTGGCCTCGACTTGATATACGCCGCCCGGCCAGCTTGGCCATTGCAACTGGATCGCGCCGGAATTCACTTTGGCCAGACTAATTCTATCCGGCGGAAACAAGAACGCCCGCCATTGCTCAAAGTCCGCTCGATAGCCGGAAGCATCTATATCGCCGACGTAGATTTCATAATAAGTGCTGCTGAAAGTGGTGTTCGCGTATTGCATGCCGTCGGCGGTCGTAGCATTGGTGACTTGGGAATTATAGTTGTTGAACGGCTTTACCCACGACGTGAGCGCCTGAAAACTGACCCACGCATTCGTCTGCGAGAGAAACAGCGGCCCGCCAAAAGTGGTGTTCGGCCGGCCAGTAACGGGGTCAACCCCCGGCGCAGTGCGGCTGGCGGAAAGATTTTCCATCCAGAAACCGACTCGTGGCTCCGTGACGCCGTTGAACTCGGCCAGAATGCTTTCGCGCACGAATTCCCATAATGTTGGCGTGGATTGATTGTCGGTGATAGGCCAGAATCCGATCTGAACAAATTTCGACGGAAAGTTCGTGACCGTGGCGAGCAGATTGCAGAGCACGGCGTTGGTGAGGGACGTGCGGGAGTAGTTAGTCATATTGTGCAGCAAAACCGATGGGTCGCGGATCGCCAAATCTGCCCCAGCCAGCCCGAAGTTTACCACTGTCAACACGGGATGATCCTTCAATTTCACCCCATCAATTTGATGTTCGGCCAGTGCCTGAAGAAAAATCTGCACTCGCGCCAGAAGGAACGTATCCCACGGCACAGCACGCCATTGCACCTGATTCGTGTCATACCACGTCATTACGCCGGGTGTTTGCGCCACCCACGGCGGGTCAACATTGATGATCTCCAACGAGAGGTTTTTATTGATGGCCGCCAGCCGCCGGATGTTCCAATCAATGATGGTGAAGTCGAATTGATTCTGGTTCGTTTCCATCGTTGCCCACGGCGCACGCAGCACATAGCCGGAAACAAAATCATTGCTGCGGATGTTCGCGTCCCGCATGGAAACTCCGTTGGTAATGTAGCCGGTCGCACTGTCGAGAGCGTAAATGCCGCGCGGCTGGGGGAAGCCAGCCGCCTGACTCCCAACCACAAGGCATAACAAGACTGGCAGGAACGGCAGATAAAATGAGGACTTCACAAGTAAAAGGCATGAAATAGTCGCCAAGGTTATATGGCGGCACAACTAAATTGTATTCGTCTGATCAGCAACAGCTTTATTATCTAGGTTTGGACCGTCAGCCGCATGCGACATTCTGTTCGTATTCGCCAGACTACATTTATTTTTCCCCAGGAAGTTTGTAACTATTTGCTTCACTATGGCTCAATGACCTTTATGGAAAACATGAAAGAATCAAACGGCTCAACAAACTCCTGCGGTAGCACCGACCATTCGGAAGCGAAAGCACGATGGAACCCTTATCTCGTTGGCATCGGCATTGGCATATTGAGTTGGATCGGGTTCGGCGTCTTGGATGAACCGCTGGGTATTTCAACGGCCTTATCCTCAGCCTCCAGCGTTTGTGCGCTGCCCGTCATGGGTAGCGAGGGCGTGGCGCACAATGCTTACTGGGCCAAAAATCCGCTCAAGTGGAACGGCGGCATGTTGCTGCTCATGGGCACGTTTCTGGGCAGTCTGTTAAGCGTGTTGGTCAGCCATACCTTTAAGCTGGAGAAAGTCCCAACCACCTGGTCCGGACAATTCGGCGGTTCGACCGCGAAGCGGTTCGGGGCGGCTTTTCTCGGCGGCGTCATCATTATGTTTGGCGCACGCATGGCTGGCGGTTGCACGAGCGGACACGGCATCAGCGGTTCGCTCCAGTTGGCGCTGAGCAGTTGGACCTTCTTCCTGACCATGTTCGCATCGGGCATTGTGACGGCGCTGATTCTTTTTCGCAAACCAGCGAGTCCTTCCAAGTAAAACCAAAACTCAAATTTCCCCAATTATGAATTTTCCTGTCGCTGCTGAAACCGCCCGCTGGCTGGCACTTCCCTTGGGCATCATTTTCGGCGTCCTGCTGCATCGCGGCGGCGTCGCCAACTACAATGTGATTGTGAACCAATTTCGGTTCAAAGATTTTACCGTCCTTAAAGTCATGTTCACCGCCATCATCGTCGGGGGTATCGGCGTGCTAATGCTGAAAAGCAGCGGTCATGCGCAATACCATATCAAACCCGCTAATATGCTGGGCGTGGTGCTGGGCGCGACATTGTTTGGCGTGGGTATGGTGCTTTACGGATATTGTCCCGGCACCGGAGTGGCGGCGATGGCCACTGGCAGTCTTCACGCGTTAGTGGGTTTCGTCGGGATGCTCGTGGGCGGGGTGCTTTACGCGTTGAGCTTTGCCTGGGTCGAAGCCCATATCCAGTCGGTCGCGGCGCTGGGCAAAGTGCGTCTGCCGGACATCACCGGCGTGCCGGATTGGGGTTGGTTTGTGATTCTCGCTGCCATTGCGGGCGTGGTGTTCTGGCTGATTGAAACCCGGTTCAAAACGCCCGGCAACGACCACCAAACTTGAATCTTTGGATTGGTTTGTTCCCAGTGAGAAATCGGATGGCAGGTCTTTATTGTAACTTATTACTGATTGGCGGCTCAATGCCTGCATGAACAGCTTGGTATGGATTCTGGCCGGCGCACTGATTCTCATTAGCGTCTGGCTTTCGCAAGTGGTAAGCCAATGGTGGCTGCTGCTCACGTTTCTGGTCAGCGCATATTTGGTAATCTCCGGCTTCACCGGCTATTGCCCGGTAAAGAACCATTTGAGAAAACATCTTGGTGAAGCAGCGGACGATGACGACAAGGATTAACCTTATGAATTGGACAACCACCTTAATCATCGCGGCCATTGTCGCGGTAATTTTTATGATGAAAAAATCCGGCCAGATTTCGGCCAAAGACGCGCTCGAAAAAATGAAGAACGGCGCACTGGTGATTGACGTGCGCAGTCCAGGCGAGTTCAGCTCCGGACATCTGGCCAAGGCCATCAACATCCCGCTGGACGAAATTGAAACCGCTTTGCCCAATCGGGTGAAAGACAAAAATCAAGTGCTGCTGCTGCACTGTGCCAGCGGGATGCGCAGTGGCATGGCCAAAACCAAATTGATAGGCATGGGCTTCACGAACGCCTTTAACCTTGGCTCGTATGGCCGGGCTGAAAAGATTGTTAATGGCAAAGACTAGTCCCGTTTGAATTCAAAGACAGTGCCAACGCCGGCGTGGCGGCAAAGATCTGGGAACGCCGACCATAATTTTGCCGTGGCGGGCAAACCAGTGCAGTGGGCTGGCGCGAGCATTTCCAGTTGGGCGGCGCGCAATCGCTCAAGGGTTTTCTGAATACGTTCTTCGCTGGCTAATCCAAGATGCAGCCCGCCAATTAAGGCACACACCGGTTTTCCGCTGGTCAGATGTCGGACGTGGTCCAAGGTGTTGACCACGCCGGAGTGGGCGCACCCCAGCAGCAAAACGACGCTGCGGCCAAGATCAATCACCAGCGCCTGATCATCCACGAGCGGATCGGGACGCGTGCCTTCCGTGTCCAGAAAAAATGCGCCGCCGGTGTCTTCGTAATCGTTCGCGCGCGGAATTTCGCCGGTGGCAAAGACGCCTTCCATGATCTCGGTGCGGCTCTTGGTCTGAATGAATCCGCCCGCGCGGTGGCAAATGGCCTGCGCCACGCAATCGCTCATGCCGATGGAGCGCGATTGGCCAGAGTTTTGGCTGAATTTTTCCCCGAAGGCGGCTGGATGCAGATAAACCCGCGCCTGCGGCACTGCGTCGAGAATCGCAGGCACACCGCCGGTGTGGTCATAATGGCCGTGGCTCAAGACAATGGCTTCCACGCGATCCAATGGTAGCCGCAAGGTTTCCGCGTTGATCACCGCCAAGTCGGTTTGGCCGGTGTCGAAGACTAGGCTGCGTCCGCCACATTGAACGTGAAAAGACAGCCCGTGTTCCGCGACCAACCCCTGGCGATGGACGCTGTTCTCGACGAGCACCGTGATGCGAATGGTTTTACTCATGTTGCCTTCGATTTAGATAGTCGCACACGGGAGGAAGATCAGCCTTGGGAAGGGCATTGGTGGCCGTCCTCGTGATGAGGCGCGGCACAGGTCAAGCCGGAGTCTTTCCATTCGCCGGTCAAAAAAGCCTCGACGGCTTTGCGGGCGTCACCAGAACAACCCCGGTGGACTTCAATCCCCTGGCGCTGGAGAACATTCACCGCGCCGGCCCCCATGTTGCCCGCCAAGAGAATGGAAACGCCTTTGGCCTTCAGAACCATCGCGATATTGGACTTGCACCCGCATCCCGGGAGCGAAGGTAGAATCCCGGCTTCCTGAACCGCGTTTTGATCACCGACCGTAAACAAACTGTATTGCCGGCAATGGCCAAAATGGTCATCAACCGTGTTATCTAACCGGGTGGGAACCGCAATTAAGATACTCATTTTTCAGCTTTCGTTTTTTGTTTTTGTTGAGGGACAGTTTTCGCGGACCATTCTGGCTCCGCAGGATGGACATTGACTTTCCCGGCAAGGCTTGCCCCGCACATGGGCAATCTTGGTATTGCATCGGGTGCAAATGCAAAAACCGTTGGTTTCGGTCGCGGCTGGATCGGGATTCAAACGCCGCACGGCGGATTTGCGACAGAACGGGCAAACAACCTTCTCATCGGGACAGACAAAGAGTTTGGAACACCGTTTGCACCGATTCCAACAATCGTTGGTCTGGTAATTACCGCCTTCAATTAAAAGGGCTTTCCCCTCCACTAAGGCAGTTGAAAGCGTTCGCCGGGCCTTTTCATAGACGCGGGTGAAGGTGGGGCGGGACACGTTCATCTGCCGGGCCGCCTTCTGATGGGAGAGACCCAAATAGTCCGCCAGGCGCACGGCTTCATACTCCTCGAAAAGCAAAATGACCGATTCCAGATGGCGCATCGGAATGCCAAAAGGCTTGAACCCCTCCATGATGGGAGGTTTTTCAATTAAACGCCGGTTGACAGGTCGGGCCATAGATTAGCTGGTTGTGAACCATTGTTCATAACCAGCTTTGGCATGTCAACCGTTTATGAAGACCAGGTGGCACTCGCAGGGGAAATTCATCTTGCTTTGTAACTTTTATCTCGTTCGCGGCTCATTCTTGGCATGAAAGAACACGCTCTGAAAGTTTTCCGGCAGCCGCCGGAACGTCTCAACTGTGCCCAAGCTGTGCTGTATGCCTGGCGCGAAGTTTCCGGTGATACATCCATCGCGCTCGCGGATCTGAAACCTTTTGGCGGCGGCAGGGCACCGGGCGGACTTTGCGGCGCTTTGCACACGGCCTGCCTGGTAGCACCCGACCGGGCGGAGGCGTTGAAGCAAAATTTCACCGCGCGGCTCGGCTCGATCTACTGCAAGGAACTGCGCACGGCCAAAGTGCATCCGTGCGAAACCTGTGTCGTGCAGGCGACGGAACTGCTCCAAACCGAGCAAGACCGCCGCAAGTAAGCACGGTTCACTCCAAAAACCTTGGCTTAAAATGACACCAACACTTTTTATTTACCTCCTGATCGGCGGCGGCGTGGGTGCCGGACTGGGGTATTTCGGCAGTTGCAAATCCGGTGCCTGTCCGTTGACGGCGAACTGGCGGCGGGGCGCACTTTACGGCGCGGTGATGGGATTGCTGTTTTATTCAGTGTCCGGCGGCGCGGCAAAATCCACGGCGATGAATCAATCCACCGCGAATGTGAAGCACATCACCGAAGCGGAGTTCGACAAGGAAGTGGCGCAGGCGTCGTTGCCGGTCGTCGTGGATTTTTACGCGACTTGGTGCGGTCCCTGCCGTCAACTCGCACCCACGGTGGACAGTTTGGCGGTTCAATACGCGGGCAAAATCAAGTTCGTCAAAGTCAATGTGGACGAGTCGCCCAAGCTGGCGCAAAAATTTCAAGTTGAAAGCATCCCGATGCTAGCGTTTCTCCAGCACGGAAATACGGCAGGGACCTCCGTCGGTTTGATCGCGAAGGAAGACTTAATTCTGCGGCTGGATTCGCTGCTACAAACCAGCACTCAACCCATCGCCACCGGAAAATGACCACTAACCCGCCAGCACCTGCGACCTTGCCCGGGCATCGTGCAAAAATCGCCGCTCTGGCTGTTGTGATTGTCTGCCTTGTTTTTTGGGCATCGCCGCCAACGGCTTTGGTCGCGGGAATCCTGTTCACGCTTTTGATTGGGCATCCGTTCGCCCATTGGAATCACCACGTCACCAAATGGCTGTTGCAAATCTGCGTGGTGCTGCTGGGCTTTGGCATGGATTTGCCGATAGTGCTGCGTTTGGGCCTCCATGGCTCGGTGTTCGCCGCTGTCACCATTGGTGCCACGCTGCTGCTCGGCTGGTGGGTGGGACGCCGCATGGCACTAGACAGCAATACCAGCACGCTCATTTCGGTCGGCACCGCCATCTGCGGCGGTTCGGCCATCGCCGCCGTCAGCTCGGTTATCGCGGCTTCGGAGGCGGAAATCGCCGTGTCCATCGGCACAATTTTTCTGCTGAACGCCGGCGCGCTTTACATTTTTCCGCTGGCTGGTCATTTGCTGCATTTAAGCCAGGCGCAATTCGGCCTGTGGGCGGGCGTGGCGATCCACGATATTTCCTCGGTGGTCGGCGCGGGCATGAGCTACGGGCCGGACGCATTGGCGACCGCCACGGCGGTCAAGCTGTCGCGCACGCTGTGGATCGTGCCACTGACGCTCGCGTTGGCCTTTGGCTTTGCCCGGCGGAAACCGGTGGGCAGGAAAAGTTCCAGGCGAAGCAACCATTTCAAATCGACCGTGCCGTGGTTTATCGGATTTTTTCTGCTGGCGTCGCTGCTGCGAAGTTATGTGCCGGGTATTTCGACCTGGTCGCCGCAACTTTCGGAAATCGCGCGCCGAGGCATGATTCTCGTGCTGTTCCTGATCGGCACTTCGCTGTCCCTTCGCGCTTTGCGGGCGGTCGGCTGGCGGACGGTGGTGACGGGACTGATGCTGTGGCTGTTCATCAGCGTCGCCTCGTTAGCGGCCATTCTCTTTTTCAAGCTCACAATGTGAATCCTATGCAAATTAAAAACTGCTGACTTCTTATGAGGTTTAGCAAAACCAATACCTTTACCAGCGGAGCAGAAAACGGTTGCATAAATCAATTCTCGTAGAACTCTAATTACATTTATGGATGTCCTAACCCTCTCACGGATTCAGTTCGGCGCGACCGCCGCGTTTCATTACCTCTATCCGCCGCTGAGCATCGGCCTAGGCCTCATGCTGGTGCTGATGGAAGGCACGTGGCTGCGGACCGGCAACACGCTCTATCATCAATTGGCGCGGTTTTGGACCAAGGTGTTCGCACTCACATTTGCCATCGGCGTGGCGACGGGCATCGTGATGGAGTTTGAGTTTGGCACGAACTGGGCGACCTATTCACGGTTTGTGGGCGATGTCTTCGGCAGTGCGCTGGCGGCGGAAGGGATTTTTGCCTTCTTCCTCGAATCCGGTTTTCTGGCGGTGCTGCTGTTCGGCTGGGACAAGGTCGGCCGCAAAATGCACTTTTTCTCGACGTGCATGGTGGCACTGGGCGCGCATTTCAGCGCGGTGTGGATCATCGTGGCGAATTCGTGGATGCAGACGCCCGCCGGCTATCACATCGTCGGCGAAGGGATGAAGGCGCGGGCGGAAATCACGGATTTCTGGCAGCTCGTTTTCAATCCGTCCTCGATGGACCGGCTATTTCACACGCTAACGGCCGCGTGGTGCACAGGGGCATTTCTTGTGGTGAGCGTGAGCGCGTGGTATTTGCTGAAAGGAAAACATCTGGAATTCGCCTGCAAGTCGCTGAAAGTCGGCCTGACCGTGGCGCTCGCCGCGTCGCTGCTGCAAGCCGTCACCGGCCACAAGAGCGCGCAAGGCGTGGGGAAAAACCAGCCGGCCAAACTCGCGGCCTTCGAGGGACTTTACAACACGACATCCAACGCGCCGCTGGTGCTGGCGGGCTGGGTGGATGAAAAAAATGAAAAAGTCGTGGGTATCGCCGCGCCGGGAATGTTGAGTTTTCTCACGCACAATGATTTTCACACGCCCGTCACCGGGCTGAACGAGTTCAGGCCGGAAGACCGCCCGCCGGTCACGGCGTCGTTCCTGTTTTTTCACGGCATGGTGGGCATCGGCTTCACGTTGATTGCGATCGCGGCACTAGGTTTTTTGTATTTCAAAAAAGGCACCTTGCACGAACGCCGTTGGCTGCTGTGGCTACTGGTCTTCTCCGTGCTGGGTCCGCAATTGGCCAATCAACTCGGCTGGTTCGCCGCCGAAGTCGGGCGGCAGCCGTGGATCGTCTATGGCGTGATGCGGACACCGGAAGGTCTGTCGGCGGTGGTCAAGGCGAATGTCGTTTTGTCGTCGCTGATTTTGTTCACGCTGATTTATTTCCTGTTGTTCGCCGTTTTTATTTACCTGCTCAACGACAAAATCCAGCACGGCCCGGATGATGCCGATCTCGTTCCGTCCGGCAAACTCGCGCTGCCCACCAAAAACTAAAACTGCAATGCACCTCGATCTCAACACCATCTGGTTCATCCTCGTCGGCGTTTTGCTCACCGGCTACGCCGTGCTCGACGGCTTCGACCTCGGCATCGGCGCGCTGCACCTGTTCACGAACAAGGATGAAGAACGCCGCGTCATGCTCAATTCCATCGGGCCGGTGTGGGACGGCAACGAAGTCTGGCTCGTCACCGGCGGCGGCGCTTTGTTCGCGGCGTTTCCGAACGTCTATGCGACGGCGTTCTCCGGTTTTTATCTCGCGCTGATGTTGTTGCTCGCGGCGCTGATTTTCCGCGCGGTGGCGATTGAGTTTCGCAGCAAGCGCCCCGAACGCTGGTGGCGGCAAATGTGGGACGTGAGTTTTTCCGTCGGCAGCATCGTGTCGAGCCTGCTGATCGGCACCGCGCTCGGCAACATCGCCTGGGGCGTGCCGGTGGACGCCAATGGCGAATTCGCCGGCACCTTTCTCGGCCTGCTAACGCCATATCCTTTGCTGGTCGGCATCACCACGGTGGCGCTGTTCATGATGCACGGCGCGATTTACGGCGTGATGAAAACGGAAGGCGAACTGCACGACAAGCTGCGCCGCTGGGCGATGGGGTGTATCATCTTTTTTGTGATTTGTGCGGTGACGCTAACGATGTCCACGCTGCTCTATGTGCCACACATGGCGGCGCGCGTCCGCGAAAATCCGTGGCTTTTTTCCGTGGCGCTGGCGAACATGCTGGCCATCGCCAACATTCCGCGCGAATTCCACCACGGCAACGACGGTAAGGCATTTCTTTCATCGTGCGCCACAATTGTTACACTGATGGCCTTGTTTGCGCTGAACATTTTCCCGAACATGATTTACAGCCTGCCGAATCCTGAAAACAGCCTGACAATCTACAATGCCGCCTCATCGCCGAAAACGCTGGGCATCATGCTCGTCATCGCGTGCATTGGCGTGCCGGTGGTGATTGCCTACACCATCAGCATTTATTGGATTTTCCGGGGCAAGGTGAAATTGGATCGGATGAGCTATTGAAATCATGGACGCTGCATTTTGGAACAACCGCTTTGCCGCACCGCATTTCATTTACGGTGAAACACCGAATGCCTTTGTGGCGGAAATGGCGGCACAGATTCCCGCCGGACCAGTGCTTTTTCTCGCGGAAGGCGAAGGACGCAATGCCATCCACCTAGCGACGCTCGGACATCGGGTGACGGCCGTGGATCAATCCGAAGCTGGTTTAGCCAAAGCACGACGACTCGCGGCGGCTCGCGGTGTGGAAATTGAAACGGTGCTTGCTGACTTAGAAAACTTCACCATCGAACCGGGTGTATGGTCTGGCATCGTCGCCACGTTTGCCCATTTGCCGCCCGCGCTTCGTTGCCAAGTTCACGCGCAAGCGGTGCGGGGTCTGCGGCCGGGCGGAGTGTTTGTTCTTGAAGCCTATACTCCGGCGCAACTGGCCTTCGACACCGGCGGGCCAAAATCCCCTGAACTTCTCATGACCTTGGCCGGGCTTCGGGATGAACTCGCGGGCTTAGAATTTCTGGTTGGGCGCGAGATTGAGCGTGAGGTCATCGAGGGTGATGGCCACACGGGGCGCGGCGCGGTGGTGCAAATCCTCGCCCGCCGGCATGAGTAACAGCTTTGTTCAGCGCGGCGGTTGGTGGGTGGTGGGACAATTCCTGCTGCTGCTGTCCATCGCAACTCTGGGAATTTTCTGTCGCGCGACCGTGAAGCTGCCGCTGGTAATTGTTTTCGGCGAAACTTTTCTGGTGATCTCCGCGATTTGTGGCATCTCCGGTGCGTTGACTTTAGGACGAAACCTGACTCCGTTTCCCAAACCATTGACTACCACTCAATTTGTCCAACACGGCATTTACGCTCTGATTCGGCATCCGCTTTACACCGCCGTCTTTTGTGCGGCCGTGGGCTGGTCACTCGTTTGGCAAAGCTGGCCGGCCTTGGCCGTTTCCTTAGGGCTGGCAATTTTCTTTGATGCCAAAGCCCGGCACGAAGAGCGTTGGCTGCGGCAGCAATTCCAGGATTATGCAGACTATGAGCAGCGCGTGCGGCGATTCATTCCATGGATTTACTAACTCCTGTGCCAAGTGTGAATCAATTGTGTATTGTTGTGAATCATCATCTGCCGCAGAATTTAAAAAATGAAAACCAGTCGAATCACCGTCCTAATTTTCGCAACTCTGCTGGCAGGTGTGGCCGTGGCAGCGGATGCCCAAACGCCATCAACCCCGGCGACAACTGCCGTGCGCCAATCAAACCAAACCGAACTGACCTGGTTGACTGACCTGCCGAGCGCGCTGGTTCGGGCAAAGGCTGAAGGAAAATTCGTGCTACTCTTTTTTCACGGTTCTGATTGGTGCCCGCCGTGTGTCGAAATGCAGCGTCAGGTTTTTACCTCGACAGAATTTGCCCAATATGCCCGCCGCATGCTGGTTCTGGTGGACGTTGACTTTCCGCAAAAATCCGCACAAACGGAAGAATTAAAACAGGCTAACCTCGCGCTGAAAGCCAGATTCAATTTGAGCCGGGAACCCGGTGAAGGATTTCCCACCCTCGTGTTGTTGAATGACGCGGGCGAAACGGTATTTCAGGAGACCGGATACACTGGTGGCGGTCCGGCGGAAGTTCTGTCCAAACTCCAACGTCATACTGGAGCCGCCGCGATGCCTGCCGCCACCTCTGCCTACAAAAACTTAAGCGTCGAGGAATTTGCGCTCCTGGCGAATGACAAATGCAATGTGATTCTGGACGTGCGCACGCCGGAGGAATTCCAAGCCGGACATATTCCCGGAGCGGTGAACCTCGACGTTAGCGCGTCCGACTTTGAAGGCAAAGCCGCTGCGCTGGAACGGAACAAAATTTATCTGGTGCATTGTGCCAGCGGCGTGCGCAGCGTCAGAGCGTGCGACAAGCTCAACCATCTTGATTTTCCCAATCTCTATAACCTTCCCGCTGGATTCAGGGCGTGGGCCAAAGCCGGGAAGCCGGTCGAAAAATAATTTTAGCCAGCGCACTTCTTAGCGCTAGAGCTGGCCGGATTGGTCGGCTGGTCCCTCGGATTCCGTCATTAAACACAATTTATATTGCGGTATAAATTAGCCACACGCCGCCGAGCAACACCAAGATGCCGCAGATGATTTTCACTACGGCTATGCCTTTGGAGTGCTCATTCCAATTCAGGAAGCGTTGAACCATTTCGGTCGAAGTCCCCGCAGCCACAATCACCGCGCAATGGCCCACGCCATAGGCCAGCAGGAGCGACACGCCATAAAGCGGCTCGGTCTTTGCCAGCTTGAAGGTCACACCCAGCATCGGTGCCATATAGGCAAACGTGCAGGGGCCGAGCGCGATGCCAAACAACAGGCCGAGGATAAACGCGGCAAGCAAGCCTTTGCGCTTCATGCCCACCTGTCCCGGTCCCGACCACGGCATTGGTATAACGCCCAGCAGATGCAATCCCACCACGAAGAAAATAACCGCGACAAAATAATTTCCGTAACGGCCCACGTCGCCCAGCATGCGTCCCGCCGCCGCCGTGATCGCACCGATGGCGGCGATGGTGATGAGAATCCCCACGGCGAATAGCGTCGAAGTCCAAAATGCCCGCTTCACAGTTACCTCTCCTTGCTTACTGATGAAACCCACAATCAGCGGGATGCTCGCCAGATGGCAGGGGCTTAAAATAATGCTCAAAATGCCCCACGCCACCGCCGACAATAACGCAATCAGCGGCGCACCTTCAACCGCGTGGCTCAGGGTGGCAAAGAGTTTCTCCATGTCGGCGTGTCAGGGCGTGGACTTTTTCGCGGTTTTCAATTCCACCCCAAGTTCCTGCCATTTGGCGAGAATATCTTCCTTCGCAAAGAAACCGATATGCCGGAACAACTCCTTGCCGGTGGCATCATAAAAAATCTGCGCCGGAATCACCTCGATCTTGCATTGCTTGCCGGCGTCGGGATTTTTCCAAACATCAATAAATTCAACTTCCAGCGCACCTGCATATTCCGTTTTCAGTTGCTCCAGAATGGGGGTCATCATTTTGCAGGGAATGCATTTGCCCGCGCCGAGATCCAGCAACTTGGGCAACCCTTTCTTTACCGGAGCGACGGCGGGTGCATTGGTTGAGGCCGCAACCATGCTGGCGAGCAGCACTGGCTTGGTTAGGTTCGCGCAGCACGTGCTGTTGGTGACGCCGGCCGCATTGTTGGTTTGGGCGATGACCAACACCGCCCCAGCGACGATCAGCAGGCCAGTCGTCAAGCTTAACACAGGATGTTTATTCATAATCGTTTCATCGTCGGTTCAAAGTTTTACCGGTTGCAAAAGAATCTTGAGTTCCTCCACCGACGGCACTTTCCCACTCACCTTCACTTTGCCATCCAGCACGAGCGCGGGCGTCGTCATCACGCCGAACGCCATGATCTGTCTCAGGTCGGTGACTTTTTCAAGTTCGTATTGGAGGCCGAGCTCTTGCGCCGCCTTTTCCGTGGCCAGCATCAGGGCGTTGCATTTGGCGCAGCCGGTGCCGAGAATTAGGATTTTCATAATTTTTCTTGGTTCATAGGAGGAAATTGAACAGATAACCCACGAGTAAAATGCCCAGCGCCACGACGCCAAAGAAAGTCGCAATCAACCGGGGTTTGAGAACTTTGCGGAGAATGATGGCTTCGGGCAACGAGAGCGCGATGACGGACATCATAAACGCCAGCACCGTGCCCAGCGCCGCGCCTTTGCCGAGCAGCGCTTGCACTATGGGGATAATGCCTGCCGCGTTAGAATACATCGGCACGCCCAGCAGCACCGCCAACGGCACACTCCACCAAGCATTTTTGCCCATGATGGCCGCCATGAAATTTTCCGGCACATAACCGTGAATGCCCGCGCCCACCGCGATGCCGAGCAACACATACAACCACACGCGGCCCACGATGTCTTTCACTGCGTCCAAGCCAAGCCGAAGGCGAGCCGGCCAGTTCAACGCGACATCTTCAGCGCTGTCGCCGGTCTTGGTTTCATAAACCCAATCCTCGACGTGCTTCTCCATGTGCAGCCGCCCAATCACCCAGCCGGAAATAATGGCAATGAGTAATCCAGTGCCGAGATAAAGTCCCGCCACTTTCCAGCCGAACAAGCCAAACAACAGCACCAGCGCGACCTCGTTCACCATGGGCGCGGAAACCAGAAACGAAAACGTCACGCCCAGTGGAATGCCGGTCGTGACAAAGCCGATAAACAAGGGGACTGCCGAGCAGGAACAAAACGGCGTGACCGTGCCCAGCAACGCCGCCAGCACATTGCCGGTGGACTCGCGCCGACCGGAGAGCATCCGCCGCGTCCGTTCCGGCGTGAAAAATGACCGCACGATGCCGACCCCGAACACGACCAGCATGAGCAACAACAGCACCTTGGGGGATTCATAGACAAAGAACTCCACCGCCGCTCCCAGATGCGTTCCTTTTGCCAGCCCGCAAGTTGAATAGGTGAACCACGCCGCGAATAGCGCCAGACTGCGATACACCAGCCACCAGATCACGAGCGCCGCAATGCCCGACCAAAGGTATTTGCGCCAGACCACATGGCTGACTGCCGTGGATTTTACGGCGGCAAGCGGAGCCGTCATGGGCTTCAAATGGTTCATGTGGCGCAACCTAATTTGGACGAGGCGATTCTACTTGCCGGCTTGCAGTCATTGTTTTGCACCGCCTCAACGCATTTGAAAAAGTTCAAAACGCACGGCACCCGCAGGCGGTAAAAAACCTGCAAGCCGCGTTTGTCGGTTTTCAGAATGCCCGCGCTTTTGAGCACCGCCAAATGTCGCGACACCGTTGGCATTTCCACGCCAATCATGTCCTTGAGTTCGCACACGCAGCGTTCGCCGCGCGACAGTTCATCCACGATGAACAGCCGCGTTGGATGAGCGAGCGCCTTTATGATTCGCGCCTGATGTTTGTATTTTGTTTGGGAAGCGGTAGTCATATCGGCTTCTCCGGTATTTAGCCGTATTGCTAAATACTGTCAAATTATTCCGGTTTTAAGTTGGAGCCTCCTCTTTGCTTAAAGTCACGAACCGGACACAAATGATGCCGACAATTGGTTTGTAACTTTTTCTGCCCTCGCGGTTCGGTAAAGGTGGCAACGATGGATTTTGCCATGAAAAACATCATCGAACTGACCGAAACCAATTTTGAAACCGAAGTCCTGCGCGCCGCCGGCCCGGTGCTGGTGGATTTTTACGCGCCGTGGTGCGGACCGTGCCGGATGCTCGCGCCGCTGCTCGAACAATTCGCCGCCGAGTATGCCGGCAAAGTGAAGTTTGCGAAGGTGAACATTGACAATGCCGCCGCGCTGGCTGGCGATTATGAAATCAGCAGCGTCCCGACGCTGATGGTGTTTCGTGGCGGCGAGCCGGTGGATCAGGTCGAAGGCTTTTACGGCCCGCGCCCTTTCAAAGCTTGGCTCGAAAGGGCCGCGAACTTGAACATCGCCGCTTGACGATTCTCAATTGCCGTCTTTGCCGCAAGTCGAACCACCGAACAAAGTGTAAGCTGGACAGAATCGAATCAGGGCAGTGAGCAATGGCACGACGCCGATCCAAGCCCAAACCGGGCCGCCCAGCAACGCCCAGGCAATCAGCCCGGCACCGGCGACGAAGCGAATGACACGATCAATAGTTCCAATGTTCTTTTTCATACGCACCACTCTACGCGAAGCGGGCGGAACCTTCTGTGACCAAGTCACCGAGCCGGAAAGATTTTTCCAAATTCAAGCCTGACCGCTTTGCGCCTGAAGCGCTGGGCGGTTCAGGATTTTGATGCAACCGCGTTTAGTTTCAATCCAGCCGGCGCTGCGCCAGCGTTCCAAAATACGGCTGATAACTTCACGGGCAGTGCCAACTTCCACCGCGAGACGCTGGTGGGTTCCAGTCCATTCATTGCTGCCGGAAAGAAGAATTCGCGCCAATCGCAAATCAACGCGCTCAAAAGAAGTTTCTTCCAACTTCGCCAGCACAACGGCAAGACGTTCGCCCAGCAATTGAAAAACATAGTGTCGCCAAAATTCGGAGCGCGCCACCCATTCGCGAAACACCGCCGCCGGCACGGCCCACGCGATAACCTCCTTTTCCACTTCCGCCAGCGCGGGGAAGCCCGCCCCGCCAAGAATGCAAGAGGCTGTCAGCACACACGAGTCGCCCGGTTTGATGCGGTAAAGCGTGATTTCACGACCTTCCCGGCTGACGAGATACACCCGCACGGCTCCCGTGCTGGGAAAGGCCATGACGGCCGGCATGTCGCGCAAGGCCAGCATTTGTTTGCCGACAGGGAGCTTCACGGTCACGGCAGCCGCTTCAAACCGGCTGCGTTCGCTGGCGGGTGCCCGCTGAAGCAACGCGGGAAGGATTTTCATTACGAGGATTTAACCGCCAAGCTGCGGGGAACGCAAAGAAGAAAATTGGCTTGTAACTTTTCCGGCACAGGCGGCTCGGTATGAGTATATGAAAATGCACCTGATTATTCGACGGTTCGCCGGCACGTTTATCCTCTTCAGCCTGCTGCTCGCGCATTACCACAGCCCAAACTGGCTCTGGTTGACGGCGTTCGTCGGCTTCAACCTGCTGCAGTCGTCCTTCACCAATTTCTGCCCGCTGGAAATCGTGTTGAAGAAAATGGGCGTCGGCGGCTCGTGCGGCTGTGGCGAAAAAAAGTCTGGCAGTTCCTGCTGTTCCTGACACCGTTGCGCTATTCCATGAAACGAATTCTGCTTTCCACTCTTGTCGCGGCCACTCCGTTTTTCTCCGGCTGCCACAAGGTGGCGGAACAAAACCAGTCGGAACTGCCGCCCGCTGCCGTCCGCGTCCAGACTGTGGAGCGCAAGTCGCGCGCCGCCACGGAGGATGTCGTCGGCACGGTCCGCCCGAAATTGAGCGCGGTCATCGAGGCGAAAGTCAGCGGTCGAATCGAGCAAATGCTGGTCGTTCCAGGTCAGTTGGTGAAGGCCGGTGAACGGCTCGTTCTGCTGGACGCGCATGAAATTCAGTCGCGCTTGGATCAGGCCGCCGCCGCGCGGCAGCAGGCCGAGAGCGACTTGAAACGGTTCACTTCACTGCTCGATCAGAAAATACTTGCGCAGGCGGAATTTGACAACGCGCAGTCCAAGTTTCGCATCGCCGCTGCCGCTGAAGCGGAAGCGAAAACCATGCTCGACTACACCCTGATTGTCGCGCCGTTTGACGGCGTCATCACGCGCAAGCTCGCGGATGTGGGCGACCTCGCTACGCCGGGCAAGCCGTTGTTGCAAATGGAAAATCCTGACACGCTGCGCCTCGAAGCGGATGTGCCGGAAGCATTGA
>Ga0208872_1000635_pt1 | contig 24398 bp, 29 predicted proteins | sample CryBogCBH12Aug08_FD_185508 | JGI IMG/M metagenome (GOLD analysis project Ga0208872, IMG submission 185508) | Freshwater microbial communities from Crystal Bog, Wisconsin, USA - CBH12Aug08 (SPAdes) | ecosystem: Environmental > Aquatic > Freshwater > Lake | place: Crystal Bog, Wisconsin, USA...
CAATATAATCACAACCTAACTGTTCAAGCATAGCACGTGCAACTGTTGTTTTACCAACTCCTGCACCACCAGCAAGAATTAGATTAGGAATATTTCTCTGATCTACGAATTGTTGGAATGTTGCTTTAAGATCACAAGGTAAAATAGTATCTTCAATAGTAGTTGGTCTATATTTTTCACACCACAAAAACTGTTCGTTCATTTATTTCTCCATAACAAAAATAAGGGGACCGAAGTCCCCTCAAATCAAAAAGTTGAAGAGGACTCAACGGCTATGAAATATTCTACATTATCATTAAACCACTTAGAAATTCCTTTCGAACAGATCTCAACAGTATAATCTCCAGGAAGAACCTTGATATTCTCAGACTTAAAGATTGCACGGAAAGTCTTATCAGAGCTACCAATTTGGATAGAATATGAATCACCAGAAGGATTCTTAACATCAGATGCTTGGATAAAAACATTAGTTCCATCACCAGAAATATGAATTTCAGGAACAGAAAGAATACCAAGAGCCTTTTCTGCGTCCTTAATATTTTCATTAGTAACTGTGACAGAAACATCAACGCTCGGTAGTTTAATTTCCTTTTCCGGAACCTTAATAATAGTTGCTTCATCCGAATAAGTCAAATGCGCACTTCTATTATTTCCATCAGAAACTGTTAAACTATTATCACTAAATGATACTTCTGGATTTTCATATAAGCTGATAACAGAAATCAACTTGTTTAGATTATACATAGCAAAACGACGGGGAAACGTTGTGTCAACATTTGCCTTTGCTTTGATAGTTTTAGTGCTGGAGATAGTCTCCAGCACATTACCTTCCTTGATAACAATAGAAGGATTAATTGAAGAGAAGTTCTTAAGTACATTCACAGTATTTGTGCTAATTTTCATTATATATTTCCTTTCACTTACTTCTTTTTCTTAACTTTACCGCCCAACTTCGCTGGGTCTGCCGTAGCGGATGCTCCAATAGAAGCAATGTCTGCAAGAGAACCACCAAAGATATAAGTACCAACATGCTGAAGAACCATCCAAGGACAGAACCAAGTCCGCAAACCAATCTCTTGTGCCTTCTGACAGAACCAATAATCTTCTGAAAGATATCGCTTAGACTTTGGATCAACTTCTGCTTGGAAGAACATAAGGATTTCACGTGAACCATCAAAATGCTCCGTTCTTACGTGATCTGGTTTATATGAATACTTATCCTTATAAGCATCAAAAAACTTCTGCATTGCTTCTTTGGCAACCATCATAAAACCTGTTCCGATTTCAAGAACTTCAACTGGTTCTGATAGAGGAATAGAACTCTGATTACCCTTTGGATTAAAGACATAATCACCAACAAACTTTTCAAGAACGTTTGGATCTTCGTCAGCGACACCCTTATCAACAGCATGCTTAATCTTTTCCCAAGAAATACACTTCTTTGGATATGGACCACCAATAATCTCATACTTCTCGTCGTCAGCCTGAAGTGCCATAAGAGCAATAATGTCTTGAGGATTAAATCCAATATCAGAGTCGATAAACATCATGTGTTGCATATTAGAACGCATGAACTCATCGCAACAATAATTTCTAGCACGAGTAATCAAAGACTCATTAAACAAGAAGTAAAACTGTAGAGGAATACCATACTTTGTGCATAGAGCAGAAAGATCAGCCACTGATCTTGCAAACATACCTGCGCACTGTCCTCCATACATTGGAGTTGCAACAAACAATCCTCTTTCTCTTAGTTTTTCAATCGGAATCTTAATTTCCATATTCTATTCGCCTTTCTTATAATGGTCAATATAAAGCATCATTAAAGTATAATGCAAGACTTTTAATAAATCGTTTTTGTTAGTGCCATGTTTTTTACCATAGCGCCAAAGATACTTTATAGCAGTGTTTCTGAAGGTTGGCATTGAATCGCCCAGAGCAAGCCACACATCAAAACATTCTATATTTTGCTCTTCGGTCATATAATGTTGACCGTATGTCTTATCAACATATTTTTTGAAGTCAGCAATAATCTGATCTTCTTTATATTTATACTTAGTATTTATATTTTTTGGTAATGGATCAGTAGAACTAATAGTTACCGTAGATATAGGCGAATCGTTTAAATTTATTGTGTAAACTCCAGTGTTTTTTCTTTCATTAGCAGAATACATATTTTGGTTTGGGTAATCATATATTCTATTATTTAAACCCATTTCAGTAGTTTTTATAGTCATCAGAAAAAGTCCTCCAAAGTATTACCAACTTCCTTTCTTGTATCTTTTAATCTCAATTCAGCATTACCAGTTGATTCTCGAATATACATTGTGCATAAATCAGGAAATAACTCAGCAATCTTTTTAATTGATTCATAAACATATTCTTTAGTGCGAATAGTTTGTAAACCACCATCTTCTTTGTAATAATTAGATTTTACTGTGTAATTATCAAAGCGAACAACAGAACCATTCTTTATATATTGACGAATAGAATACTCGTAATCTTCTCCATGGTTGGTAACACGTTCAAGGAAAGGATCATGTTCAACGATAACACCAAACATAGAAGCAATTACATAACAAAGTTTCGTATAAACCCTATCTTTCATAAAGTATGCATTAGAAGCTGCATATATTCCGAAAGTCTTTGCTCCTATTTTTTCACATTCTTCAAACCCTCTTATTATAACCTCTTTTTCTAAATTGTCAATTCTTCCAAGTTTTTGTTCACTAATTTTCTTTTGAACTTCTTCAACATCATCATCAAACATCATAAGTTTTGTTCCCTCAGGATAATACTTCTCAATGAAGTTTCTCTGAGCGCCAATAGTATGAACTCCAACAACAAGTTTCTGATAAGGAGTATCCTTGAGGGATTCTTTATATTTTGTAAGTTCATCTTCATCTGCCACAAATATTGTAATTCGTGACGGATCAATGTTATAACTTTCCAGAACCTTTAAAGTTTTCTTTTTAATAGTTTCTGGACGTTTATATGATGGAATAGCTATTTGATAATCCATTAGAAGAAATCCTCTAAGTTAGCTAATTGGTCCTTACCATACGGATCTTTCATTCCATGAACATGAAGATAATCATACCATTCTTTTTCTTCCCACATACCAGGAGAAATACCATTCCATAATGGGCGTTGAAGGCGATGTGCTTTATTAAGTCTACGTTCATCTACAAATTGACGACGTAATACTTCATACTCGTAAGACTTTAACTCAAGCATCTTTTCTCGGAAATAACAAACTACAGAAATTCTTTCGCAAGTAGGATCATCTGGATTGTTTAATACGATGGGAGTATTTCCATGAATGATTTCATGGTTGTTAACGAGCAAAAGATCACCAGGACGAACATTAACAGCGATTCTGTATTCTGGGAAAACAAGATAACCTCCAGTATAATCTCCAGTTCCAAGTACTAGTAAATTACTTAAACCATCAGGATAATCACCAGCATCAAGATGAGCAGCTGTACGGAAAGTTTTATTAACAGTAACTGTAGTAAACACTGTTCCTGGCACAAGAAAACGTGGATCAAGTTTATCAGCAACTCTTTTTTGATTGGCCCAACGCCAAGGTAGTAATTCTTTAAAACCTTTATTTAAAGATTGTAAAAATGGATATGCTTTTTCAAATAGTTCCGGATGCTTTTCTGTATAAGCAGTCGGACGACCATAAGGAATTCTAGGATATCTATCATACCAACCAGCAACTCCGGAAAATACAGATTTGGCATAATTAGTTGTAGAAGCCCATTTCTCCGCAACCATGGTTGCTTCTTTTCGAATAATATCTTTTGGTTTATTAGATAGACCATCTACCCATTTATCAAACCAACCATGATATTCAGGATATATTTTAGTTACTTCTGAACGTAACCAAACTGTTCCACGTGTTTCATCTGCAGGTTTATATTTTGGATCAGCGTATTTTGCTCTAATGCTTTCAATAGAAGTGTCATCAAAAAGATGAGCACCATCGTCTAATAAAAAATCTAAAATTTCTTGTTGATAAGGAGTTACCCAATCTCTACCACCACGACCTTCTGTTGCTAACATTTCACCACGAGGCCCAGCAGCAAGGCCACGATTTTGGCTTTCCGTTGCTGCTTCTCTTAAACCAGCATACGCTTGATCGCATTCTTCTTTATTGAAAAAGTTCTTTCGGAACATAAAAGCAATACGTCGTTCATCATGACCTTTATCGCAATTATCACATTCAATATCACAAACTGCTTTCTGACCAAGATCGCACAATGCAGGTTGATAACCATCACAATCTTCTTCAATCAATACGTCAAAATGACTTTCGTCAAGAAATGTACCAAGAAGATGTGTGCAATCAATTTTTTCTTTAGCAACAATTTGTTTAACCATCACTCACTCCATAAAATAGATTTAATATCAGGTGGTTTCCAACCATCTGGTTTTAGTATTTTACCATCAGATCTGCGAGAAACCGAACCATCCTCGTTTAGTTTTGAAAGGTTCGATCTATGCACTTCGGAGAACACTTTATCGAGGGGAATACCATAAGATGCAGCAGTCCCGCAGACAATGTAAATAATATCAGCGAGCTCTTTAGCAATATTCTCCACATCGTTTTTACATTCTCCTTGAATATATTCTTCGTATTCTTCTTTCAACAATCTCAATCTAAGTTCACGCTCTGCTGGATCAGGAAGCTCTGGTTTTGAACCAATATGTTGCCCAACAGCTGTTTGAAATTCTACGACATCACTGAACATATTTGTCATCAACATATTCCTTTAGTAATTTAACCGTTTGTTCTTCGCCAAGATGATGTAGTAAAATCTCTTTAACTCTTTGCATCATTCCGCAAGCAAGCATAATTTGTTCATTTCCTGTTGTGCAACTAGCAATTTGATCATCTACTGGTTGCATCAAAACTGTAATTTCATCTAACGAATCAGACATATTATAACCCTTCTGTTTGTTTTATCAAGTCAAAATTTATTATACAACGATAACTTTCTCTAGGTTGACTGGAACAATGATACCTTGCTCCATCAAATAATACTACTCTACCCTTTTTTGGCATAACTCTTTTGTGTTCTTTTAGATCTACGTTCTTAGAACCGCCTTGTGTATTATGTATAGTTTGATCATAAAGAATTGTTTCTCCATCACAATCATTAACATAATATATACAAGCATAATGATCTTGTGGAATATCTACATGAATACCATTATGTTCTTTAATAAATTTTTGATCTAAAGGTAGTTGTAAGAAAGATCTATTAAAATAGATTTCTTTTTCTTCTAAATTAACTTCGCTCTGGATATAACTAATAAGAGGGACTGATAATTTCTCGTATAATTCAGAAGTAACTCCAACTCCTGGGTGTTTGAACATCATATTAAAACCATATGATGGATAACGTAATTCACAAGTTGCATAAGACATATCTCTAATGAATCTCCAAGATTCAGAAGTCGTAAGAACACTGTGAACATAATTCTGAAAATCTTCAGGAATTATATCGTCTAATACGATTGTTTCTTTTAATTCAGTATCCACTCAGGAGCCTCACGTTTTTTCCAATTATGTAGATGAGTTTTACCAGTTTTGTAATAATTTCTGTAATTAGTCACAGGATCATTAGATATAATATATTTAGTATCCATGGCCGATGGAATAGTTGTCATATCGAATTCTTGTAGATTTTTAGGAGGAGATTGTAACATATAACTAAGTTCACCAAAACATTTATGATGTTTTTCGTAGCGATAAGTATACTCTTCCATTAGAGCATAAAAATGATCAGCTAACCAATTATAATTCTCGACACTTGTACGAGCCCATATAGCACTCGGATGGTTAATGTGCGTAGCTGAGTATAAAACTGTGTCACGAGAGTCTCCTAATAACCATACTTTTTTGTTTCGAGTTTTTATAGAACCGTCTTCTTGTTCTATTTGAAATTGTAATTGAATTTCTTTACCGTCCAGAATACGATGGGCAGTCGAAAGAAGCTGCGCAGACTCTAGAATCATTTTGACTACGTGGCGATCGACCATCCACTGCGCAGCTTGAACTGGGTTTTCGTCGATATAGAATATGTTCATTTGTCATACTTTAGAAATAACTTGATGCAAGTATATATCACTGATAGATAAGCAATAAACCATACCCAAGAAGATATATAATCTACTGTTTCGATAAAGTGTTTATTTAACATATCAAAATCAAAATATTTCACAGTGTTTTCTCCATAATAAAAGAATCATATCCTTCTGCGTAAAAGTTTTTAACAACTCCAGCATAACTATAACCTTTTTTCAAATAAATGTCAATAGCTTTTTTATTATGAACATATACTTCTAGTATTATTTTTTTATAATTATTGGAATATAACTCAACAAAATCTAGTAAAAATTTACTTAATCCCATTTTTTGAAAAGAGGGAACTATCGCTATAGATTCTATACCAATAGTGTCATCATCGTCTTTTCTCAATATAACTTCTCCGGCAACAATTCCTTCAACCATTAATAGATATATATCATAACCATTTTCAAAACATTGTTCATAATATTTTAAGTTCTCATGGAATATCTCTTCGAAGGAAACGTCGTCTATATTCTTGACGAGAACTGCATCTTCTATTCTTGCTGGGACTATCTTTTTTTCCATTTTTTGAATGCCTGATCTTTGTGAAATTTATTAGCTTTGTCAAAAAACCTAATACCATCTAAATGATCCATTTCGTGTTGAAATACTCTAGCGGACATACCAATAAAAGTTTTCGTCAAAATGTCTCCGTTAGGAGTATTAAATCTAACCTTAACCATAGTTGGTCTTTTAATTTTTACTAAAAGTCCGGGATAACTAAGACAACCTTCTTCTAAAACAACTTGATCTTCGGAAGGCATAACTATTTTAGGATTGTAACAAACAAAATTTTCAGGAGCTGCTCGCATAGAGAATATACGATACGGAACTCCAACTTGATTTGCTGCCAATCCCAATCCATTGTTTTCATAAGTAAATGCTATAAGTTCTTTTGCGAACTCTATAGGATCAAATGCAGGATTTTTAAAATCAAAATTCTGGCAAACAGAAGTTAAAATAGGGTTGTCTTGGTTAACTAATTCCATTACATTAAGCTCTTTGCATATTTACAACGATTAGCGAATCCATCACCATTTTCTGGATGAGCAGTAGTATATCCACGTGGTCTCTCATAACCGATAGCAACCAATAAAGCATCATCTATATTAGTTGTTTTCTTCAACTTCTTACCCAAACCTTTTTCCGATCCTACAGTAAGTTCCCAATTAACAAACCGAGCTTGAGTGTCTAGATCTGCAATATCTTTATTTAATTTCTTTGCGAAACTTTCTAAGTCAGCTAATCTATTTCCTCGCCATTGAGCAATACCAAACGCAGTATGTTTATCGCCCCAAACATTACAACGAAGATCAGTATAACTCTCTTGCATAAATTGACCACACATAGCTGCTGCTTGAAAGTCTGTCCAACCTAGATCCATTAGAACCTTTTTAACATATAAAGGCCGATTAATCCCTTTTAGCGTATTAGGATCAATATCTGGCAAAGCATAAAGAGTGAGAGGTTGGCCTGGGCTAAAATCAAAGTTACTAAAATCAAATAGTTTTTCTAACCATTTAAACATTATTTACTCCTGTATTTGTGAAAAGTTTTTATTTTTAATAAACTTGATAGTATTGTTGAACTTTTCATTCATATGTTCTTTGTGAGAAATAATAAAAATATTACTATCTTTAGAAACTTCTCTAATGATATTCATAAGATAGTCTGTAGCATTTTGGTCTAAAGAAGAATCGAAAACTTCGTCCATAATTAATAGATTAGTATTAATTGAGTTTCTTAGTTTTGCTACTGCCCTCCACGTGAACAATAATGCTAAATCAATCTTTTGTTTTTCTCCTTCAGAAAATGAAGCATAGGTAAAATCATCTCTATATCTTGATTTGATTGTTTCATTAAATTGATCATCCAACTCAAACGAAACAAAGAAATCCATTGCAGACAAATATTTATTGATTAATTTGTTAATTACAGGAATATATTGACGAATTATTTTTGATTTAATACCACCGTCTTTGAGCATAGCTCCAGCGATAGTTAGAATATTTTTCTCTTCTGAAAGTTCATTATACTTATTTTCTATTTCTTTTAAATTATTTTCAAAATCTGTTATTTTAATATCTTTTTCTTCTGTTTGTTTATTCTCTAATTCGTTAATTTCATTTTGTAATAGTTTACAGAATCTACTAATAGAATTCATATTTGTATTTAATTCAATTTTATCCATCTGAAGATTTTGAATTTTGCTATTAATCTCCATTATTTCTTTTAACCTATTATCAGCTTTTTCGTATTCTTTAGAAAGTTTAACAAGACCATCTTCAATCTCTTTAATTTGATCTTGCTTTTCTGTAATAGACTTATTTTTAAATTCTTCTTCGATGTCTTGGTTACAGGTCGGACAGCTTGAGTTATCGTGGAAGAATTTAACGTCGTCATGGAGCAACGACATTCTCGCATTGATTTGATGCCGTAATTGCGAGAGTTTATTAATTTTCTTCGAGATGGCTTCATTATCTTCTACCTGTAATTGTAATTCCTCTATTTGGTTAATTATCATGTTTTGTTTGACATATAATTCCATAATTTGATTATTATGTTCTTTTAATGACTCTTGTTTTTCTTCTATCAGTTTATCGGTATTAATTTGAATTTCTTTAAGATGTTCTTTGGTCATCTCAATTTTAGATTCTAATAATTTCTTTTCGGAAACAGCAGAATTTATTTCATCATTATTCTTTAACAATTTATCTTTCAATAACAAATTCATAGTAGTAAAAATCTGCAGATCAAGAAGATCTTCAATAACTTCTCTACGTTGCCCTCCGGGTAATTGCATAAATGGTTGGAATGTAGCAGAACCTAGTATTACTACTTGATTAAAAGATTTATGATTTACTTTTAGAATCTGCTTCTCAAGTATCTCTTGATAATCTTTTACATCTGCAGATTGATTTAATAAATCTCCATTCTGATACACTTCGAATGTATTAGGTTTAATACCTCGAATAATTTTATATTGATTTGTTCCGATAGAAAATTCTAACTCTACCACACAGTTTTTTCCTGTGATAGAATTTATTAACTGAGGTTTGGTTATTTTACGAAATGGTTTACCAAAAAGAGCAAACGATAAAGCGTCAAGTAATGTTGATTTACCTGCTCCGTTTTGACCAACTATTAAAGTTGTGTCTCTTGAACATAAATCTATCTCTGTAAAAACATTACCTGTTGAGAGTAAGTTTTTGTATTTAATTTTCTTAAAGTAAATCATTCAATTGTCATAGCCTCAAAATATAAATTAACGATTTTCTTTTCTAACTTTTGTTTATCTATACCTTTAACATCAACATTACTTATGTATTTACGACAAATATCCAAAGTAGATTCTGCCTCATCAATAATGTCTTTATCTTCCTCTAAACCTAGATTTAGATGATCTTCGACAATCTGAATATCTACTGGATTTTGTTTCTCAATGTTTTCAACAAACTTTTCAAACCAAAATGGATTATTCTTTTCTTGAACAATAACCTTTACGATACATCCTTCAAATTTAGAATAATCCATTTCTGAGTCTAAGAACTTCTCATCGCCATCATTATACCAAACCTTTTTAAACATCTTATAAGGATTTTCAATAAAGGTTAGTTCTCTCGTTTCCGTGTCAAATATATGAAACCCTCGAGGATCATTGTAATCAGACCAAGTAAACTCTGCAGGAGAACCGAGGTAGTAAATATTACCACGGTTTGAACGGTGATGAAAATGCCCAGAACAGACAATATCAAAACGTCCAAAAAGAGTTGGATCATCTCCGTGAGAAATGATCGAACCTTTAAACATCTCAAATCCTTGAAGTTCCAAATGCCCGAAAGCAATTTGTGCATCCGTGTTCCTTATTAAATTGAAGGAATGCTCTTTATTATCATCGCATATCCACGGAATCAATAGGATTTTAGTATCACCGAACATAACTTCGGTTGTAGTATCATATATATTTATAGTACAATAGTTTTCATACGAACCAAATAGTTCAATAAAAGAACTAACCTCGTTCGTATTTTTATGATAAGTATCGTGATTTCCTATGATCTGATGCCACTCAATTCCCTGATTCAGTGCCGGTTCAATGAGATCTTTTCGAAGGCGGTAAGCAGTATTAATATTAATAAACTTACGCCGATCGATAATGTCACCACAGTGGACAACAGTATGAATCCCATTATCTCTAAGATAAGGTAGAAAAACAGTAGAATAAAATTTTTGCATATAATCGTGAAACGCCAAAGAGTCATTTCTTACTCCAGCATGGCTGTCGGTCAATAGTGCTATTTTCACTTTGAAATTCTCTTACCTTCAAACTCTCCGTTATTTTTCTCAATAATTTTCTCACAAAAATCTCTAATAGCTTCAAGTCTAAGAACAAGGTTCATTCTTTCATTGATATTGAGTGATGGTGATTTTAGGCGATCTGCGATGTCAACAACATTAACAGGCACGAGATATTCATTCTTCATTTTCCACTCCTGAAAACTTTTCCACTCCAACCATTTTAGTGTTCTTTTTGTTTTTAGTCAAGCTGTTTTTCTCTTCAAAAGATCTAACTATTTCTGAAGAGTATTCATTTGCCTTTAAATGTATATTTTCTGAATCAGACCACAATTCATTCATCATAAAACTATTTTCGAAATTTTTATGTTTAATATATGTTTGTTTCTTTTCTTTATGTATCCTTCTTATAAATGCATTCCAAGCTATTTGAGTGAAGTAAGCAAAAGGATTATTAGTTTTTTCCGGATCAAAATTATCCACTGCAGCAACACAATCCATTATTGCATCTGAGATCATATCTGTTTTGTATGTGTATCCAGAAAAGTTTGGTTTCTTTGCTAGATTATTACAAATAAGAAGAATAGATTCCCCAATATATTTTGGAACAATTGGTGGATGTAAATCTTTTTGTTTTGCTTCTTTTACTTCATTTTTATAATGAATCATAGAACCATACAAAGTTTTGTTATTGATATAATTGTTCTTTTTTCTAGGTTTCTTCTCTGTAGTTTCCATTATAAATTCCTCACTTATATAAATACTATTGTCGGTCACGATGTTGGAGCATCTACCGACCCTAACCCTGTATGGAGGATCAGCTATGCTTATTTATTACGTTTACGCCTATATCAACAAAAGAACTGGTTTACCTTATTATATTGGTAAAGGCAAAGGCAACAGAGCTTATGTTAAACATTCTGGTATATCAGTACCTAAAGATAGATCCAAAATAATATTCTTAGAGAAAAAATTATCAGAAATTGGAGCTTTTGCTTTAGAGAGAAGATATATTCGATGGTTTGGTAGAAAAGATTTAGAATCTGGTATATTATTAAATCGAACTAATGGAGGCGAAGGATCTTCTGGATTAATTTTAACAGAAGAACAAAAACAAAAATATAGAGTATCAAAACCTTTTTTAAAAGGTAAAACTGGTCCAAAAGGTCCGACTGGTCCAAGAGGTCCTATGTCAGAAGAAAATAAAGCCAAATTAAGAAAACCTCATAAAAATCCAAGAGCACCTTATTCTGAAGAAGCAAAAGCAGTAAGAAGAGGATCTCGAGGTCCAGAAGCCGCATTAAAGGCTTGGAAAACTAAACGTCTCAAGGCTTCACTTTCAAACTAACATTATAAATCTTATAACGAAAACGTTCTTCATTATATATTTTAATCCGTTCCATAAAGTGTAGTATGGTGAAGTTCTTCTTGTTCTTCCATGTAAGGTCGTCTGCTATGTCGTATAGGGTAGCAGAAGTCTTAGTATCAGACTTACGTAACCCCCTGCCAATTGATTGAAGATTCCGAATGCGAGACTTGCTTGGGCTAGCAAAAATAATACTATGCAAATTCTTAATATTGACTCCGGTAGAAAAAGTACCAAAGCTAGCGACAATAATAGCATTAGATTCATTCTCAACAATCCTTCTTATTTCTTCTCTCTCTTCTCCATCTACAGATCCAGAAACATAAAATACCTTTCTATCTCCTGCTTCTTGCTTAATCATATTATATAATATTTTTCCGTGTTTGTCAACGAATTGAAATAATAAAAGAGAGTTTCCTTCGAGAGATAATACTAAATTTTTAATAAAATTATTTCTCTCTGGCAATCTAACAATGAAATCAATTTCATCCTGATATTTTAACGACGAAACATATTTACGGACTTGATCTTCATAACTAAGAACTAGAGCTTTAATTTGAAATTCTGCCAGATGTTTTTTATCGATAAGTTCTTTGGTTGATATAACTTTTCTTGTTGGACCGAATAAACCTTCAAGGACAAGTTTATTAGTTTCAGCGCCATCAAGAGTGCCTGTAAACCCAAAACGATATTTTGCTGACGTCGCTTTAGACATGATAGAAACGAGAGACTTTGCTTTAAATAAATGAGCTTCATCTCCTATAATTACATCAAATTCTGAGAAATACGTCTTAGGTAATTTGTAAACCGACTGCCACGTTGTGATGGTAATAGGCTTATCTGAAACTTTATCTTGTCCAGAAAATACACGATGTACGAAACGATTAGAATCAAACCCGTAGTCAGTAAAATCAGAGGCAAGCTGAGAAACAAGAGAAGTAGTTGGAACAATAATAATAAACTTACTCTTAAAGTTATCATAGTAATACCTCATGATTAAATATATTATAAATGATTTTCCTGATGCTGTAGGGGATAATAATAATGTTCTTCTTTCCCTAATAGAATGCACAAAAGCTTCTAATTGATAATCTCTAGGTTGCATTGTTGGTTTTAATTTTTCAATGAATTGTTTTGCTTCTACAATAGAAAACTCTTCAGAACTAAAATCAGATAAATGTTCTACTATATATTCTCTTGATCTACAAAACTCTTCTACATAACGAAGAAGACCAGAATATAATAATCCGGTCATTACATTTAAAAGTCTAATTTTACCATCCCACATTTTATTACGAAAGGCTGGAGTCCATTTAGCACCTGGAACATCAAAAGTAAAGTATTCACTCAACTCCATCATAATACCCGGATCAGCTTTAATTTTTATATGAACTTCATCGAACTTTTCGATCTCAACAATATCCATTATGCTCCCATCGTAAATCTTTGCCACTCAAGAACAGTTTTTAACAAATAACCTCTGTTTATTATAGTTTTAATTATATCTTCCAGAAAGTAAACTTTTTCTTGTTGCATTCCTATTTTTAAACTTAAATTGATAATATCTTTATCTGCATCCATATACGTAGGAATATCGCCTTTTAAGATCATTCCTTTTGGTGGAAGTTTCCAACCTCTTTCTTTTGTATCTTCATTTGGCCCTTGAGTCAGAAATTCATATTTGTCTAATTTAAGTTGTTTCATTTCCGCTTCAAGTTTCCTTAATAACAATTTCTCTTTAATTAAAATGTTATAATATTTACTGTGAAGTTTAGGAACTTTAATTGCCTCATCGCCTATTTCAGTTTTATCTATATTTGTATCTTCTTCCCACAATTTCATAATTTCTTCGATATTCATACAATTCTCCTATTTTAATGTATTATACTACTATCTCTGTAATTGTCAATAAAAAGATTTGACTTTTGGTAGATTAACCAGTATAATCATTTATGTCAAGAAGAAATATATTATATAGTTTTAGCAATATCATAATACGTATATCTAAACTTACAAGTAGCCTCTAGATAAGGAACGTCAGAAGTAGTTGTATTGAACTCCAATCCAGTTAATGATATAGGAAAAGCATCAATATATGTAACATCATAATTAAAATTCTTAATATTAGAAAGAATTGAAATAGTAATATCAGAAGTAATACTTTCACCAGTCCAAATAGGTTTATTCTTAATAGCAGCATATTCTTCAAACTTAGTTGGTTTACCCAACGATCTAATCCAATTATGGATTTCTAAGTAATTTTGTAAGTCTTCATCTACTTTAAATGTTACAGAAAACGGTTCATATTTGATATGATCACCAGGATAAGGAATGGACACGAAAGGATTAGGAGTTTCTATTTGAGGTAAAGAAATATCCGGAACACTAACTTTTTGAATAAAGAAATTAACATGTGGTGCTCTCTTAATTAAAAATTTATAATTAAGCGAAGCAAGATAATTGAGATTAGTTGGTGTGTTATCAATAGCTGTCATATTAGTTCCTTTATACTATTTATATATGAAAAAGGGGAGCCGAAGCTCCCCAAGTTTCTCGCCCCCTTGTTTACGGGGTCTACTTAGCCTTATATTACATAAGGTTGTTAACAATAACGCGACGATAGTACACGTTAGTGCTGATAAGACGACGGCCATAACCTTTTGTAAGACCTTCGGCGAATGGGTTTGCGACCATGCCGTAACGAGTCTTAAAGCCAATTTTTGGCTGGAAGGTTGACTGATCGACTGCACGAACCATCTGTAGTGGAACGTATGGGCAGTAGAAAAGACCAGCGTCGAATGCTGAAGAACCTTTATAGCCAACGGTGAAGTAGTTACCACCGATTGCGTATGGGTCGATATAAACCTTGAAGCGACCATTTAGAATACCAGCGAAGGTATTACCAGTATCGTCAACTTCTAGACGGTTTGAGTTAAGAGCAGGAGCGTAATCGAGAACACCAGCCATCTGAAGAGCAGAAGCAACATCAGAAGAAGTGATAACGATGTTACCCTTGCCTCTACGAGTCTGCTTAGCGATTTGGTTGGCTTCACGCTCTAGCTGGAACATAAGACCTTTGAACTTCTCAACTGACCAACGGCCATTTGAATCAGTGTCAAGATCGAAAACACCAGCAGTAGTTGTATTCTGCTGAGCGCCTGGGACAGCTGTGATGTTGATTGTACGAACAACTTCACGGTTGATCTCAGCGAGAATCTCAGCTGAAAGAATGTTAGCGAGCTCTGTTTCAGCGTCTAGACCATGGATTGCCTTGAGATCTTGAGCAAGTTCCATAGTGTATTCTGCTTTAAGAGCACGAGTGTTAGCAGAAACAGTAACCTTCTCGATTGAGAAAGCCATCTGTGGGAAAACGTTACCTGAATCAACGCCAAGAGCTTCGCCCTGAGCAGTTGTCATACCAGCACCAGTGTTATAGGTGTTAGTAGCTGTTAGAGGTGAAGTGTTTGTAGCACCTGGAATAGTTCCGATGAAACCATTACCGAAAGTGTTAGCGTCAACGCCAGTTAGACCACCAGCACCAGTGAATGCAGTGTTAACTTCGTTGTAGAAGGTTTCGTTTGAAGCAGTGTTACCAGCCTGATTACCGTCGCCAGAAGCAGAAGTACCAGTCTGATTGCTATAACGTGAACGCATAGCAAAGATGAGGCCAGTTGGGCCAGTCATTGGCTGAACGCCGCAGATGTCATAAGCAATGAGGTTAGGCATTGCACGACGGACTAGGGAGATCAACACTGGATCGAAAGTATCAATACCGCCAGCACCTTGAGTTGAGCTTGAAGAGCCCATGAAGTTAACTGGAGTAGTTGAAGATGTTTCAGTTAGTGTCTGATATGAACCATGAGCGGCTGACTCACGGAGAGCCTTCTCAGTGTTCTCGAGCATGATAGCAGTAACTGAACGACGATGCTGGTCCTTAATGGCGCCAAGAGCGTCGTGGTCAAGTACTGGTGCCCACTTATTTTGGATTTCCTCAGCTAGATACATTTATTTTCCTTTCTTTACTAAGGTTATATTAAATATTTATAATATATTACTTTTTAGTAGTTCTTGCGATAGCTTGAACGTAACGATTAATTTCGGGATCAACATTAACAACGTTGTCAGTGACTTCACCCTCAAAAACCTCTTCATTGATATTTGAAGAGTGAGTTGTTGTAGACTTGAAATAGTTTTCTTTAACAATCTTTAGCTTCTTTGAGTAAGTGTCAAGATCGCCGTCGAATTCAATGCCTTCTACGAGAGCAGCGAATTTTTCCTGCTGTGTTAGAGCAAGATCAGAAGAAAGATCTTCTAAGATATCCTTACGGGCTTCTTCAACGATAATTTCTTCTAACTCAGAATTCATAGAAATAGCTTCGTCGAGTTTTGCCTCAAGGGTTTCTACTTTATTAGCTAGTGATTCTAGAACATCAATTTTATCTTCTGGAACGTTGATGTAGTTCTCAGCAAATAGGTTCTTAAGACCATCAATGAACTCTTCCATAATTTCGTTTCGGAGAGTTGATTCGATAGCAACTTCGTTCTCTTTCATCCAGTTCTCAACAACATAATCGAGATATGTGTCGAGCTTTGCACTAAGTTCTTCGGTTACAACTGCTACATGCTCTTCTAGTTTTGTTTCGTATTCTTCTTCAAGACGAGCAATTTCAGTTGTAAGTCTAGCGCCAATAGCAGCTTCGAAAATTGTGCTTGCTTTTTCTTTGAAATCTTCTGAAAGTTCTGAACCAGAAAACATTTCTTCTACGTCTTCATAAGCAACTTTACCAATGTTTGCCAAAGGATTGTTTTTATGATCGAGGTGTGGAATAGAATCCTTTGTTTTTGGACCCTTACCAAGAGTTGTGTCAATAGTTGAACTATTCTTTGCGGAATTATCACCAACACCGTATGATTTACCTGGACCGAACTGATCAATTACCTTGTTGTAAAAATCAACAAGATCAGTCTTTGCCATGCCAGCCATCATATGAGCCATATTCTGCATCATAGAAACTTTTGAACTAGTGACTGCTTTTTCGTCGCCAGAAGCATTAGTTTTATCTGCGGAACTATGAGTCTTAAGAGTCTCAGCGGCAACAGTTTCTTCCTCGACAGCTTCGTTTTCATCAACGTTGTCTACGATGTCTTCGAAGTCAGTTTGGTTTTCTACGTTATCCATTAGAATATTCTCCTTTTGAAAATTTTAATTATTTATAAAAAGTAATCTTTTACTGATAATGAAGCAATATAATCTTCGAAGATGGACAACTGCTTCCGTTCTAACTCTTCTTTAGACATTTTATGAATTGCTTTTTTCATTTCTTGAAGCTGTTCTTCGTGCCAAGTTCCTTTAACAGGATCATAAATCCATTCTACATTTTCCATGATACCATTAACAAAACAACCTTTACCGGAAGGATCTGAAACAAGATCAACTGTTGAAAGTTTAAAATCAGGCTGAACTTCCATAACACCGTTTTTCTCAACCAAAGAACCCATTCCGCGAGTGGAAACTCCAAGTTGACCACCAGAACTCATAAGTCCTTTTGCGATCTCTCCCATTGGAGTTTCTGTAATTTTAGCTTTACCTACGTAATGTTTACCATCTTTTTTTAGTTCTGTGATGATATGAGATACACGGTCAAGATTAATAGTTGGACCTTGTGGATGACCAAGTTCGCCGAATGCTCTTTTAGCATTAACGACTTCTCTCATATATCTATCAACTTCTGGCTCAAGAACATGTTCTGGATAAACTCTACCGTTTTTATTCTTTTCCCCGATAGAAATAAACTTACCGACGATAAAATGATCTTTATTACCGTTTTCTTTTGTTTCGGTAATATATTGAGTTTCTTCTGTTAGTTCTGTTATTAGTTTCATTTCTTTGCCTTAGTATTTGTAAGCTACTGGCACTGCTAACATACTAGCTCCAGTAAGCGTGTCTGTTGAGTTTTTTTGAACAACAACATACTGAGCATTCGAAACAGTCAGATTTGCATATTCAGAACCAGAACCATCTTTAAAATGTAAAACAGCAGCAGCGCCAGTATTGATTACTCTTACTAAAACGGAATTTGCTACTGTATTAGCTGAGGCGATTGAAATTTCTGCGCCTTGTGGTTTTAAAGTAATCATATTGAGTATCCTGTATCGGCTTTAACGTTCATAGTTTTATTTGGAATTTGATTATTCGGTAGAATTGGGCTATCTGGACCAGCCGTTTCTTTACAATCTTTTTTCTTTTTCTTACCACCCTCAAGCATTGGTTCGGCAGCGTCTTCTTGAACCTTTTTTGATTTTTCTGGATGCATACTATAATATGCTCCTAATGCCATTTTCTGACGTTCTTTTTTTGATTTACCTTTGAATTTAGGATTGTCTGAATGGACGAAGTCATGAATGATTGCGGAAACTGAAGTTTTCTTAGTTAGAACTTCATTAATCTGCTCTTTTTCTACTTCTTCGTTTGTCTCTCCATACATCATATAATCATGAGCGCCACAAAGCATTCCTTTAGCATTAGCAATTTTTGCTTGAACCCAAGGTTCAATGTCTTTGTCTTTTTTAAGAGCATTTAACATTGCATTTGCTTTATCAACAATTGCTCTTAATTCCGTACGAATCATTGATGATTCCTCAGGAGCATCATTAGTAGCTTCTTTAACTTCTTTTTTATCTACCAAAAGATGTTTACTTTTTCCCGTAGTGCCAGAACAATCGCTATTTCCATGTTTAGGGCATTTGACGCTTGGGGGAGTATGGTTGCATTCTTTATCTTCGTTAACGCTTTCGTACTGATCTTTGGCAGGTTTCATACGAGCATTTCTTGGATCATCGAGAACGTTTTTCTGCTTATCGCCAGAAAATACATCGCCTTTGTTACCAGCACGACTATCATGTTTTTCAACTTTGTGCTTTTTTGTAAGCTCTACTGTAGAAGGATCATTAACATTTACAGAAGCATCTTTGCCGCCATAAACTTCTGCGTCTTCAACTTCTGACTTCTTAACACCTTCTAAGCGTTTGTCGGCTTCTACGATTGATCTAAGATGCTTTGACATTATTCTACCTCTGTTTCCGCCCCTGTCGTGTTAAACATCGATGTGGCAATCTCTTGTTTCTTTGTTTCTACTGCCGATCTTAACCTATCAACCATTAAAGAATTGAAATTATTTTCAAACTCTATAGGTTTCTGATCAAAAGCATTAGAAATTAAATCTGCTACACTATATTTATTATCATCCATCACTTAACTCCTGATTGGGCTGCTGATTGAGGTTGACCCATTTGAGACAACATATTTTTGTTTTTAGCAATAATTTGTAATGCTGATTTATATTTTGCTTCGTCTGACATAGAACGATTTTCTTTGCCTTTTTGTTTCATTTGATCAACAGTAATCATAGCCTGTCTGATTGATTCCATTTTCTTTTCTTCTTCTGGATCTTGTTGTTCTTGATCTTGTGGAATCATTTGCTGTTGGTCGTTTTGTTGATCCATTTGCATCTGATTCATCAATTGAACATTTTGCTCGATAGCAGGATTAATCCATCTAACGTCACCAGAATTGTTTTCTTCGTTAATTATTTTATCTTGATCTTCAATATCATCATCTGTTTGCATCATGACTTGTTTACGGATATATTCATGAGAAACATATTTGCCGATAAGACCAGCTTGATCATACGCTGAAACTAACTGAATACGATTTTGTGCAATTTCAGCATCTTTAAGTTCTGTGAAATAATTATCTTTGGCGTAATCAAATCTAATATCACCAACAATTGATTCCCAATCTTCTACAGTCATAATGCCTTTAAGAACTAATTGTTTTTCTAACATTTTAATAAAAAGATTAGTAAATTTTGTTCTTAAACGAATAACAAAACGAGCAAACTTTAGTTCGTCTCTGGTAATTTCAGTGGCACGACCAACAGAAAATAATGCATCTGAATTTAGTCGTGAAATAGGAACATTAAGACAATTTAAGAATTTCTTTTGGAAATACAGAACGTCATCCATCTGACCCAAAGTCTGGCCGCCAGGAAGAGTAGTAACTTCAGTTCCTCTACCGCCTTCTCTGCGTGGCAACCAATAATCTTCTAACATAGTCATAAATTTACGATCGTCTCTTACTTCACCAGTGCTACCATCATAAATTAATCTGTTTTTATGTTTAACCATAATATCACGAACGTATTGCTCAGCTTTCATTTTTGGTAGATTTCCAACATCAATATACCAAATTCTTCTTTCAGGAGCACGCGATAAACGGTAAATGACCAAAGCATCTTCAAGAGTTCTTAATTGATTTAATGCTTTGATGGCCTTATGCAAATAAGAAAGAACCATAGTCCCTTGGTTATCAGTAAGACCAGAAACAATATGAAGTACAGAATCTTTCGCAATTTTCAAACCTGTAGTTGAAGGGCCAACTACTTTATTGCCATAGTTGAAACCTTTGTCGTTAAAAATAAAATATTCGTTAACAACTTTACCAATTGATGCATCTCCAGGATTTTCAGATGCAACTCTTTTCTTAGAAATTTCACGAACTTTACGGATCTTTCTAGGGTCAATATATCTTACTTCTTTAATACCAGATTTAGGATCTTTTGGATCAACGATAACATGATAATATAATCTACCGTCAACATACCAACGGCGATAAATTTCGTAAGCGTGATTATTAAAATCTAAAATTTTTAAACAATTTTCGAATTCTTCGTTAATTGCTTTTTTGATATTATCAGATAATTCTAAATCATCTAAATTAATTGTTACAATGTTTTCTTCATCAATAGAAATAGATTCATTAACAATTTCGTCAACTGCTGCATCGCACTCTGGATGCAAAGACATTTCACGATATTTTGTTACTAATTCTGCTTCTGTTCTTACTGTGCCATCAAGGTCAACATATGTACCATAAGCGCCTCCAGCCGCAATGACTACTGCACCATCATCTGAATCCTTGGGAGCAAACGAGGGAAGTGGATCTGCGTCTTTAACTTTGCGCTTGAATTCGAAACCGAATAAACTTACCATATCACTTTTTCTTTCTGTTTTTAGCAGCTAAAGACATTTTCAACTTAGTTTCTTCGGAATGTTGTTTACCATACATACCATTGTTTTCGCCTTTAGCTAAATCTTTTTCTCTGCGAGTTTTTGACATTTTTATTTTAACATCTTCTCTGAGGGAAGGATTTGGCGAAATAAAACCATTTTCAAATAATTTTTTTCTAGAAATTTTCATTTTTAATTTTGTTTGTTCAGATCTTTTATATTTTAATAATTCACGATTTTCTTCTGACATTTTTGTTCCAAATCTACAATGATTCGAATTATTTTTTCCTAACCAATATTTTCCTTTTCCATGACCAGCCAATTTAGGATCTATAGAAATATTGTCTGTTTTATTTATCCAATTATCTTTATCTACAACTTTCATTCTTTTTAATACTTTATTTTCCCAAATACGAGCAGATTTTGTATTAATAAAAATTTTACGTATTTCTTTAACATCTGGAGGCCCAAAACAATCAACAAATTCTTTTACATATTTCGAAGAAGTAAAGTAACTATTCCATAAATCTGATGGATTGCATCCTTTGGCAAACCTACAACCGTAATACCATACGTCTAGATCTGACCATCCTATTAGGTAAGTGTAAGGAATAGTTTCTGCCATTTAATTCTCCAAAAATGAGGGGAGAATGTCTCCCCTCTCATCAAAATAAAAATTATTAATCTATAGTTTTTGGTGTAGTAGCATCATTAAAGAATGTAATATCGCTAATTTCGTCAAGTGGTAGCCAATAATCATAAGAGAATGTTACAGTAAATTCTTCAATCTGATTAGTTGAATTCCAATCTACAGAGATAGCATCAACAACAGTTGGGAAAGCACCAACCATATCGTAACCTCTAATGATATTTCCATCTTTAGAATATTGATAAATCTGAATTGGTGACTTATAAGATTCTGCAGTTAGATATCTAATATTTGATTCCATGCTATTTATTGAGTTTGACCAATACTCAAACATAGATCTCATACGGAAATCTTCATCGTTCATTACTGTCACACGCCAATCAGCAAAAGTTCTATCGCCAGCTAATTTTACTTTTCTTCCGAAATATGGAATGTCAAAAGAAGCAACTTCAGAAGCTGGTAACTCTGCAGCTCTACAAACGAAAGAGAACTGCTGAGATAAATTTTGCTGTAATCCTAGCTTACCTGGCGGAGTTAATAATACTTTGAAGAGGGATGGTCTAGCGCCGCCAGCGACTAGACCATTTTGTTTAAATTCGTTAATATTAAACATATGTTAATACTCCTTTGAGCGTTTCAATTATTTATTAAAACTGACCAACAACTGTTGAGAATTGAACACCAGTTCCAACTGCTACGAAGTTCAACTGGATGAAGTTGATGCTTCTTGCTGGTTTGATGTAAATATCGCCAACAAATTGATTGGCATCAACAACAGCAGGAGTATTGTTCGTTGCGTCGCAAACAACCAAGAAGTCTGTAATACCTCTTTTGCCTTGAATTTGGCGAAGGTAAGGAATAACAGTGTTCTTGAATTGATTTTGAGTAAATGTATCATTGAACTCAAAGAGTGAATATTTAGCGGCAAGTGAAATTGCCTTTTCGAGAACAATAAACAACCTACGAACGTTAATACGATCGAATGCTGATGGTTTTGACTGTAGAGTTTTATCGCCATACAATACAGTTCCCTGACCAGGGAATGTAACAACCGGATTAACACCGTTGACGTATAATAGATCTCTATCAGCTTGTCTTGGGTTATATGCAAGTTTAACAACGTTTTTAATCTGACCACGGTTGTAACCAGCTGGCGACCACCATGCGTCATTAGTGTTGTCTGTTCTTGCCATTAGACCGCCGATATCACCATTCAATGGAACCCAACGATAGATGTCATTATAGCGATCGTACTGATACTTATAACCGCTATCCATTACTGCATAAGAAGAACTACCAATTACGTTTCTCCAATTAACTAGAGAAGTTGCTTCTTGGCCAACATTATTGATGGTTGTTGTTTTATCCGGAGAAATTACAGCAACGCAATCTTTTCTTCCGTTTGTTGAATTTGGATTTGGAGGCCCATCAACAATATTTTGTACGATATAATTAGATAGCAAATAATTATAAACAGTTTGACCTCCACTAGAGGTGGTACCACCTAATGGACGACCCTGTAGAATGATAGAAACATCAACATCCTCTTTAGAAGAGAACAGATCGTATGCAGAAGAAATTGTTGATAATGCAACTGTTGATTCGTCGTAACCATTCTGACCCAATGTGAAATAATAGTTACCAGGAACTGTCGTTGAGGTGCTTATTAGATTTGTTGCGTTGTTTGAAGGCGCATTAGGTCTATCAGCTCCCCAATAGATATACTGAGACTGTTGATTGATTACATTAACATAATAATTTGTAGTAGTATCAAGGTTTTTAGCGTTTGTTGCTCTAGAAAGACCTTTATAAGATTCAAGAATCGTTCCTGGAACACCAGTAAATTTACCTAAATTATCTACAACAACTAGATGCATTTCGTCGTTTGCGTAGGTATTACCTTGAGCGGCTTGCCATGCAGACTGACCAGGAGGAGTGCCAAATACGTTAAAGAATTCCCATTGTCTTTGAACGGTGTTCGAAGAATATGTTGTTGTTAGTCTGTATGGTGCATCAAAAGTTACTGCAAAAGCTGTATTAGACCCATTGACATAAGTATTACCAATGCTAACAACTTTCATATATTGAATACCAATTGATGAATTACCAGTTTTAATCTGATCGCCGATTGTTAGACTGGCAATAACATTATTAGCAAATGTTCCAGCACCAGTTCCGCTAAATTCAAAATCACCTAGATTCGAACCAGTCGAGAGGCTGAAAGAACCATTTACTGTAGTATTACCAAGAGCGACATTAGAAGCATATGTATTGGCATTATCTACTACTGAAACTCTTAGTGAATTGCCCATATCACCAGGGTATCTAGCTAACCAAGTAACACCATTATCAAATAAACCTTTTTTATATGTATATGTGTTTTCATTATTTACGATCTGGTTTACTAAGTTCGCAGAGAAAGCACCAGGCTCAAGACCTAAAGCACTATAGGATGTATATGGCCAACCGAAATAAAGAGTTACTGCAGAATTTGAGTTTGTGTTACTTGAAAGAGTAATTGCAGTTGAGTTAACAACGCTTGCTACTGTTACTGTATTACCAGCAGGAGCAACTGTAGAATTTGAAGTTTGGGTAACAAACATATTAGCAAAAATGCCACTAGTGTTACCTGAAGTTAAAACAAAAACATTATTAGAAACTGTTGAATTTGCTGCACTAGTGAAAGTGCCATTAGAAACAGCGCCTGTGGTGTTAGCAGCGCGAACAACGTAAAGAGCATTAGTATATGATAAAAAGTTAGCTGCAGTAAACCAAGTTTCTGCATTATAACCAGTTGGTTTTTGGAACATATTATAGAGAGTTTTTTCGCTATCAACTAAAACTCTTTGACCAACTGGACCCCAATGAAAAAG